>ERZ773138.31-NODE-31-length-141125-cov-5.655114_pt1 | contig 141125 bp, 124 predicted proteins | sample MGYA00511114_ERZ773138 | MGnify/ENA primary metagenome ERZ773138 (study PRJEB29015, sample SAMEA2737805) | human gut metagenome | biome: human gut; feature: human-associated habitat; material: faeces | place: China | collected 2012 ...
CCCCTATACGATTTTATCGTAGATACTGCCTTCAATGTTCCGTAATCGAATCCTTGTGCATTGATTTTAATCGGCTCTGGTCCAACTTCTGACACATTTCAAGAGGGCATGCTAACGCAACAGAGATTTCACCTGATCATAGGGCAGACTGTACGACAGAATTCCCATGGCATACGGTGCAATTTCGTATTGGTTATACCGCATTACAACCCCGGTAGAGTCAAATCCGACATTCTTCGGCAAAGGTAGTTGATCCGGAGAAACAAACAAAGCCTGATCGACATCGGTAATTCCCTGTTCTGTCAGGAATTTTCCGAAAGCGTCGCGATTCAGTTGACTTAACTTGGTTGTATCGTCAAAAATCTCGGCAACCGCCAAACGTTTGCCGTTATTGTAATCAAAATTGTAAAATTCCGAGAAGGTCATACCGTGCGCTCCTCCAGTAAACAGATACCGTTCGAGCCAAACCGACACCACATCACCATAACGATAAACCGAACCGTTTGATATAAATGTATAGGGTATCTTACGGGTAATTTCATCGCTATTCTTCTGTTGCTGGATAGAATCGATTCGCTGCATAAGGGTATAATCACCCTGCAACGAGTCCAAACCTTCAAACGAAGATTGGAGCACCTTCTCTACCGTCTGATTAACCGAATCAGCCAATGCACTGCTATCCGTCAATACCGGATAAACCAAATGAACCAGCAATGTACTATCGCTGGCCCGTTGCAACGAGTCGGTTGTCCAAGCCAATTCAGTTTGCGGTTTTACGCCCCCACAAGCCATCAGCAATGAAAGGGCAGCAATCATCAAATAGTATTTCATGATCGACCTTATTGTTCCTTATTCAAGGATTTGACATTCTCTACATACAACATCACGTGGCGGGCCATATACTCATCACTGAGCCTGTCACCCTCCACAATCAACCGAGCCTGAGCGTAAAACGGTTCGCGCTGTTCCAAATTCTCTCGAATAAAGGCAACCAGCTCTTCCTGACTTTTACCTCGAAGCAAAGGTCGTTTATTTTTCCCATATTCGAGCCGTGCCGCCAACTTTTCGGGAGACAACTTAAAATAGATGGTAATTCCCGCAGCATTCATCAACGACATATTGTCAAAAAAGCAGGGCACACCACCACCTGTAGCGACCACCGTATTCTCAGCCTGAGTCAATTCCTGGAGCACTTCATGCTCATAACGACGAAACTCTTGCTCGCCATGCGCTGCAAAAAAGTCTCGGACACTCATGCCACAACGCCGCTCGATCTCTGTGTCCATATCGACAAACTGCATCCCGAGTCTCTTCGCCAGCGGTCGTCCAATCGAACTTTTGCCACACCCCATATATCCCACCAAAAACAGCAACATAAACAGCTACTCCTCTCGGATCTATCGTCGAATCAGGTTGAGCCCAATCCGTGAAATTCTAAAATAACAATAATTCTTCAAAGTGCCAACGCTCTGACAGTTAAAACAGCTCCATCTGAGACTGTTCTTCAGCCGGTTGCTGCTTCTCATCGGTAAAATCAAACTCTACGCTGTCTCCAGCCACATACTCCCGTTTGAAAGTACCTCCCGCCGATGTACTGCCGGAAGTTGTCTGTTTTCCTTCGCCTTGCGATGCTTTATTAGCCATAACAGATGCAGACTCATTGCCTACTCCGACCGAAGACATCTCTCCGTTAGCCAGGCCACAAGTTTCGTTACCAGCATTCTCTCCATTTGGCTGCTCGGCACTATTCTCCTCGTCAACCTCATCGCCATCATTTCCGTTTCCGGAAATTTGCGGATCTTTATCCAAAGGCACGACAAATTCAAGGTGGTCAACCGCAAAGGTGGTTACCCGTTTACCTTTGGCCCGGTGACTTTTCACACCGATAAATGCATCAACATCGATGCGTTCTGCAGGTCTCGAAGCATGTGCACCACCAAAAACAACCTCCAACTGCGGATAGGGATCGATGCTGATGGCCACCACACGATCACCGGTAGCCGTCTCAACAAAGTTCTGCATCTTATCGCTCACCTCAGCCATAAAACGTTTGATGTAGTAGAACTGTTGTTCTGCATCAAAATAGGCAACAGAATAGATCCGACCCGACTCATACTTCTCCACCCGAACCGTATCCTCGGGGAAGTGCAACCCCAGATTATACGATGTGGTATAGTACTGTCCCTTATCATTCATCACAATCAGGTGGTCATCACCGGCAAATTCACCCAACAGCACTCCTCGTCCATCGGTGTTGAGCCGACGGATCTCATCGTCGTACCAGATATTCTGACCGGCTAAGGTCGATGTTCCCTTCTCTTTCAGAACAATTTTATGAATCGCATACCGCGAGAAGAGATTGCCCTGCGACTGGCGTCCTTTGATAGCCAAATCACCGAAATTGAGATCAACAATCAGTTTCTTCAGACGGGGACGGGGTTTGAAATAGATCTTCAGCACCTCGGCCTCGCCGTTCGGATTAACACTCATATAGAGAATTTCGCTCTTGGGGGTACCCTTCGTGAGATCATATTCCCGATCACGCGTAATTCCTTTGATGGCACAACGTTTCATCATCAACGGACCGTTACGCCCATCGCGATAAAGAACGTTGTAGATCGTCCGTTCGTCGTTGCGTTTGAACACGCCGATATAATAGATATTCTTGGCAAAGAAGGCTTTATCTGAAACTTTGGTGATGATATATTTACCCTCTTTGGTAATGACAATCACATCATCAATATCCGAGCAGTCGCAAACGAACTCATCTTTGCGCATGGCCGGTCCAATACCGAAGAACCCTTCCGCACGATCCACATAGAGTTTGGCATTGGCCACCACCACTTTGGTCGCCTCAATCGAATCAAACTCCCGCAACTCAGTTTTACGATCACGCCCCTTGCCATATTTCTCCTTGATGCGCTGGAAATGGGCGATGGTGTATTCGGTCAACGTGGCCAAATTGCGTTTTACCTCAGCTATGGCCTCCTCCACGCTGCGGATATGTTCGTCGGCTTTGAAGCTGTCATACTTCGAAATTCGTTTGATCTTAATCTCGGTCAACCGAATAATATCGTCTTGGGTCACCTCCCGATGCAGGCGTGGTTTGAAAGGGGTTAACCCTTTGTCGATTGTCTCCAACACGCTCTCCCACGTGGTACACTCCTCAATGTCATGGAAAATCTTCTCCTCAATAAAAATCTTTTCGAGAGAAGACATGTGCCAGTCATCCTCCAACTCATCCAAACGGATGTTCAGCTCGGCTCTCAACATCTCACGGGTATGATCGACATTGCGGCACAGGATCTCACGCACCCCCATGAAATGGGGTTTATCGTTCATAATGACACAAGCGTTCGGAGAGATTGACACCTCACAATCGGTAAAGGCATACAACGCATCGATCGTCTTGTCCGACGATTCGTCGTTACTCACATGGATAATAATCTCTACCTTGTCAGAGGTGTTATCATCCACCTTTTTGATCTTAATCTTACCCTTATCGTTGGCCTTGATAATCGACTCTTTGATTGATTCGGTCGTCGTACCGTAAGGGATCTCCGTAATTGCCAATGTCCGTTTATCAATCTTGTTGATTCGAGCACGCACCTTAACCGATCCGCCTCGCAAACCATCGTTATATCGCGACACATCAGCTAAGCCGCCGGTCGGAAAATCCGGATAGAGTTCAAAACTCTCACCTCGCAAATAGGCGATGCAGGCATCCAACAGTTCGTTGAAGTTATGAGGCAGAATTTTCGAGGCCAAGCCGACCGCAATACCCTCAACACCCTGGGCCAACAGCAACGGAAATTTGACCGGCAGGGTCACCGGCTCCTGATTACGGCCATCATAGGAGAGCATCCATTCAGTAATCTTCGGGCTGAAGGCCACATCCAGCGCAAATTTCGACAGACGTGCTTCGATATAACGGGGTGCTGCGGCACTATCTCCGGTCAGGATGTTTCCCCAGTTACCCTGGCAATCGATCAACAGCTCTTTCTGCCCCAACTGCACCAGCGCATCTCCAATCGAGGCATCGCCATGCGGGTGATACTGCATAGTTGAACCGATGATGTTGGCCACCTTGTTATAGCGTCCGTCATCGAGCTTTTTCATTGCGTGCAGAATGCGTCGCTGTACCGGTTTCAATCCATCTTCAACGTGAGGCACCGCACGCTCCAAAATCACATACGAGGCGTAGTCCAAAAACCACTCCTTGTACATGCCGGTCAACTTCTTCCGTCCGCCCTCTTCGTTGATGAGTCGTCCGAACTTGCCCTCACTGGCCGCACGGATCTCCTTATTGCGCATCTCTTCGGCCGCAGCAGTCTCCTCCTCGACACTCAATGTATCCATGTGCTGTGGTCCCTTCTCTCCATCAAAAACAGGTTCCTGCTCCGACGAATCCAAACCGATACCATCTCCGGTTGCCTCCGTCGAATCTGTATAAGACACCTCCTCTTCAGAGAGTTGCTCTATATTATGAATATCGTTCAAATCCTCCTTCATAGCCGTTGCTCACTAAATCAAATCTTCCACATAATCGGCCTCGATTCGCAAATTGCCGATGATGAACCCCTGACGTTCATTACTGTTTTTACCCATATAGAACTCCAACAGATCATGAATCGGGTCCTCTTTGGTGACACGTACCTTGTCGAGCCGCATGTTTTCTCCGATAAACTCCTTGAACTCATCTGCCGAAATCTCACCCAAACCTTTGAATCGGGTGATCTCCGGATTCGGGCCCAACGCATCGACCGCCTTCAAGCGCTCCTCCTCGCTGTAACAGTACCGTGTCTCCTTCTTGTTACGCACCCGGAACAGCGGCGTCTGCAAAATATAAAGATGCCCCGAACGAATGACATCTGGGAAGAACTGCAGAAAAAAGGTCATCAACAACAGACGGATATGCATCCCGTCCACATCGGCATCGGTCGCAATGATAATCTTGTTGTAACGCAAGTTATCCATATCCTCCTCGATGTTGAGCGCCGCCTGCAACAGATTGAACTCTTCGTTCTCGTAAACGATCTTTTTGGTCAATCCGTAGCAGTTCAACGGCTTACCCCGCAACGAGAAAACCGCCTGCGTATTGGCATCTCGCGACTTGGTGATCGAACCGCTGGCCGAATTACCCTCCGTAATGAAGATCATCGACTCCTCGGCCCGCTCATGCTTATCTCCCAAATGGATGCGACAGTCACGCAATTTTTTGTTGTTCAGACTCACTTTTTTGGCAATTTCGCGAGCCTTTTTCTGTACGCCCGAAATCGCTTTACGCTCCTTCTCGCTCTCAATGATCTTTTTATTGAGAATATCGGCGGTCTCGGGATGTTTGTGCAGGTAGTTATCGAGATGCTCCTTGAGGAAATCAACGATATAGTTGCGAACCGTCGGGCTGTCCGGGTTGGTCTTGTCCATCAGCTTCGAGCTGAGCTTGATCTTGGTCTGAGACTCAAACTCCGGATCGACAATCTTCACACTGATTGCCGCCACAATCGAAGTCCGGATATCCGACGCATCATAATCTTTGCGATAAAACTCCCGGATGGTCTTGGCAATCGCCTCCCGGAAAGCACTCTGATGAGTACCGCCCTGCGTCGTATGCTGACCGTTCACAAACGAAAAGTAACTCTCACCATAACCAGTGCCATGCGTAATTGCCACCTCGATATCCTTACCGGAGAGATGAATCGGCTCATAAAGCGGAGTCTCGGTCATGTTTTCATTCAACAGGTCGAGCAATCCATTTTTCGAAGAATAGTTTTGCCCGTTGAACTTGATCGTCAGCCCCAGATTAAGGTAAGTATAGTTCTTGACCAGGTTCTCGACATACTCGAGATTGTAATTGTATTCGCCGAATACCGCTTCATCCACAACAAATTGGATCAGCGTTCCATTACGCTCATTTACATCCTTTTCCCAAAAATCATCCTGCTGAATACCTGCAGCAAAACGAACCGTATGCGCCTCTCCATCGCGGATACTACGAGCGGTAAAGCTGCTTGAAAGCATATTCACAGCCTTCACACCGACACCATTTAAACCCACGGTCTTAACAAAAGCCGATGAACCATACTTACCACCGGTATTCATCACCGAAACCGCCGTTGCAAGACTCTTCAACGGAATACCTCGTCCGTAGTCTCGGATCGTAACCGTTTTATTCTCAACCGTGATTTCGATCAATTTACCGGCACCCATGATGAACTCATCGATCGAGTTGTCCATCACCTCTTTGATCAGCACATAAATTCCATCATCGGCCGCCGAACCATCCCCCAACTTTCCAATGTACATCCCCGGTCGCAATCGAATATGCTCCCGAGGACTAAGGGTCTTGATATCGTCGTCCGTGTAATTCGCTATACCACTCATTTTATCTGTTACTATTTTTTCTCTTCATTCAATACACCGGCACTCTTCGCGGAGCCTGCCTCCTCGGCATAATATTCCGGTGCCATCTGCCGATGCAGATCTCCCATCATCTGCTCTACCTCACGAGTCAACTGCTTCACATCCGTAGCCATCACTCTCTCGGGCGCAATCGGATCGAGCACCTGTACCCGGAATCGGTGAGGCATCCGTAGCCTCCACCCATTGAGCACCTCATAATTACCATCATGTACCACGGGCAAAATGCCAACACCCGCACTTTTTGCCATCAAGAAGCCGCCCTCTTTGAAGCGCCCCATACGTCCCGTTTTGGTACGTGTTCCTTCTGGAAACAAGATCACGGATGTTCCTCGTCGCAAATAATCATCCGCCATAGTCATCATATGACGAGCACTGCTACTCGATCCCCGCTCGATCGCGATATCTCCATGCATACGCAATACCCATCCGAAAATCGGGAACTTCATCACCTCCCGTTTCGAAACCCATTTGAAATTGAGCGGCAACACATACATCAGCGGCACATCGAGCATCGACTGATGGTTGGTCACAATCACATACGGTTTACTGCGGTCAATTTTTTCACGTCCATTCACCTCGATTTTCCAAAACGGGCAAAGATGGTATATCCCCAACGACCAGAGTCGCGATGCACGGTGAAGCACCACCCGCTCCCGATCGAATCGCACCGTCAGCAGGAAAAGCAGGGTAAAAGGAATAAAACAGACGACCGTAAACAGCAAAAAAAGGAAATAATAGAGCACTGAGGCCATCACACGACAGATTTTGCCATTATACATATACAATGTGCAAGTTTAACACAATTTTTCGTTTTTTCCACGCCCGTTTCCACCCATTTTATTAACAATTAATCACCCTGAAGACCCACCACCTCCGACCCGAACAGCTCTTACAACTCTTTCATTTTGACCAGAAAACAGCACAATCCCCAGTCAAACCCATCAAACAGGACACAATAACAAAAAATATGTATATTTGCTCCGTTTATAGCATGCTTTTCTCTCTGAAAAAACAGAGAAACTGCTGCAAAAGAAATTTCAACCTCAAAACAAAATAGCAATGAATGCATTTGTATTCCCCGGTCAGGGTGCCCAATTCGTCGGCATGGGCAAAGACCTGTACGACAACGTACCCGAAGCCAAGGAGATGTTCGAAAAAGCCAATCAAATTCTCGGTTTTTCGATCACTGACATTATGTTCGCCGGCACTGCCGAAGAGCTCAAACAGACCAAAGTTACCCAACCGGCCATCTTCCTTCATTCAGTAATTTTGGCCAAAGCACTGGGCGATCAGTTCAACCCGCAGATGGTAGCCGGACACTCTCTGGGAGAGTTCAGCGCCCTGGTTGCTGCAGGAGCTCTCAGCTTCGAAGATGGTCTGACCCTCGTTTCAAAACGTGCCATGGCCATGCAGAAAGCTTGCGAAATGAATCCTTCAACCATGGCTGCAATCATCGCTCTGCCTGACAATGTAGTTGAAGAGGTATGCGCATCAATCCCAGGCGTAGTCGTTCCCGCCAACTACAACTGCCCCGGTCAGTTGGTTATCTCTGGCAGCAACGAAGCCATTGACGCAGCTTGCGCCAAATTGACCGAAGCGGGTGCAAAACGCGCTCTGAAACTGAACGTGGGTGGCGCATTCCACTCTCCGCTAATGGAACCCGCACGTGTTGAACTCGAGGCTGCTATTCAGGCCGCACCTTTCAAAGCGCCGATTTGCCCGGTATACCAGAATGTGGACGCTAAACCTCACACCGATCCTGCAGAGATCAAAACCAATCTGATTGCACAGCTGACCGCTCCGGTACGCTGGACCCAGATTGTACAGAACATGATCGCTGACGGTGCAACTTCATTCACCGAACTTGGCCCTGGCACTGTACTGCAAGGTTTGATCAAAAAGGTAGATCGCGCCGCCGTAGCCACTTCAAAACAGTCTTTGGAATAAAGACCAATACAGAGCAATTACTACCAAAGGCATAACTGAGAAAAAATATTCGGTTCAGAATTCCATTATTCGCTGCGGATTTCTGAATCTACAAACAGAATAAATTTCTCCATTGTGCACAGAAGAAGATGCGGACAAGTTTTTTTGCACGTAATTCGCTCTTCTTACACAACGTTAGAAGCTAGGAAGAGCACAATTGATCTACAAGCAAATCAGCTGATTCGTCGATCTATTCTGACACAAAAATGCCTTTCAGGGAAATTGCATTGAGTAAACTAAACATAGAGACGCGCCGGATAATAAAACATTCGGCGCGTTTTTATTAAACATGCATTCATTTACAACGGCGTCGTTTATTTTATCACCGCCACAACAAAGCCACATTTATACTCCCATCTAACACAAAAAAAAAAGCAGCTACACTCATCATGCAGCTGCTCAACACACGGATTAAACATTACAGTCACTTACCTAAACCCTTACTCTTTATCTGCTATTGTCCAACCCGAATCATTATAATAGACGAATTCCCATTTATTCAATATCTTATCTCCATCACGAATATCATTCAGGATACGGCCGAAAGGCGTTACATCACAATATTCCAGAATAACCTCTGCCTCACCTTGTCCCCGTTCAAACATTGCCGGCGTACACAACACATGACGCACCTTATACAGTTTTACCTTATGTGACTCTACGTACACCGTCTCCTCAGAAACCTGTTGCAATGCCTTTTCATACACGGTCAACACTTTATTCTGCTGACCTTCATCACTATCAGCACTTTCAGCAGGTTGCGTTGCTTCACTCTCTTGAGCTGGTGTCTCTACAACCTCTTGGGTTGAAACGGAACTCTCAGGCTGATCATCCCGAACGATTTTGGTAATCACCTCTTCTCCGATATTCGATTCCGGATACTCTGTATCAGCATTCGGCGACTCAAGATCTTTATCCGAACCCTTTTGCGCATTTTCAACCGCCTCTTGATACTTCTCAGCATCCTCCTCACTCATCACATATTTCTCCCCTTCCGGAGTCAATGCAACCGAAACGAAAACATGTTCACGCTCTGCACTGTAGTAATAATGCTGCACCTTCTCTACAACGATTTGCGCATCATAAGTAATGACTCCCGCCGCTGCTAATTTGCGCAATACCGTACGGGCATTTTCATTATTCAACTCATAAAATCCGGTTTGAATAACGGCAGGCGCATAATATTTCCCATGCGGTTCCAAAATCTCTTTCACCGCATTTTTCACATCTCCGACGGTCAAAAGATCACTTTTTCCACAGGAAGTCATCACCCCAGCCGTCAAAACGACCAACAGAGCAATTCGAAAAGCACTGAAGTTTGGTTTCATTTTCATAACACAAAAAATTAGGAAAGTATTTTAATTGCGCAATGTCACAGAACTTTATTTTTGCCAAATATAAAAAATTATTTATAAAAATAAATAATTCTAACAGAAATTAAACAAATTATTTATTCACCAAAATCTATCAACTGCATTATTTTACATATTTCAACCACTACAAACCAATACATCGACACACAACCTCACATAGCAAACAACCTTAAAAAATAGCACAGAATAGAATCTGTCGACACTATCCACCATACGACATATAACTTTCAAGCGCACAACACAATCTACACAACAATATCAAATCTCACCTCCCATTCAACCAACTTTCGATTAATAAAAAAACCGCTCTCGACCTTAAATTATTTTAAAAAAAATTTAGAAAATCCCGTTATTTTTATTTTCTTTGAGTATAGAAAACACATTGCACACTATTCACCCTATCATATAGAACCATGAGTTCCCTACAAGATTTTTTCAACAACCCCGACCCTAGCCACACAAAGGGGATTGTACAAAAGAACAACATCATTAAACGCAATATAATCGCCCACATGGCCATCCATGGCGACTGCACTTTGGCTGAGCTGGCACAAAAACTTCACATCAGCATCCCGACCGTCACCAAACTGATCGATGAGTTGGTGCAAGATAAGATCATCATCGATCGGGGTAAGATATCTACCAGCGGAGGGCGTCGTCCCAATATTTTCGGTCTGGCTAACTCGACAATCTATTTTGCCGGTGTTGAAATCAGTCGTGACCAGATGGTTTTGGCAATCACAGATTTGCAAAACAACATCATTACCACCCAGCGTAACATCGATTTCATTCTGGAAGACACGGACGAATGCCTCAACAAAATTTGCCAGGCAATCGAAAACTTCCTGACCAGTTGCTCGATCGATCGGTCAAAATTGCTGGGAGTTGGTGTTTGTATCGCAGGGCGTGTCAATCCCGAAACAGGACGCAGTTACAAGTATTTCACCTCGAATCCCCAATCTTTAGCTGAAATTATCGAATCCTATATCGGTCATCCCGTTTTGATCGAAAATGACACCCGGGCAAAATGTTATGGTGAATATACCAAAGGGTGTACAGGAGACGAAAAAAACATCATCTACCTGAACCTCGGACGAGGAGTGGCAATCGGCATCATCGTCGATGGAAAAATCTATTACGGACGTTCAGGATTCGCCGGTGAATTTGGTCATACCCCATTCTTTGAAAACGAAATTATTTGCGATTGCGGTAAAAAAGGGTGTCTGGAGACCGAAGTTTCAGGGATTGCCATCGAGAACAAAATGATTGCACAGATCCAAAAAGGACGCAACACGATTCTGATGGAGAAGTACAACCATACCGGTAAGATTCACATCACTGACATCATCAGTGCCGCCCGTAACGACGACAATCTATCGATCGAATTAATCGAGGAGGCCGGTGAAAAAATCGGAAAGAGTATCGCATTTCTGATCAACATTTTCAATCCCGAACAGGTGATTATCGGAGGTTATTTGGCTGGGGCCGGCGATTACCTGATGCTGCCGCTCAAATCGGCTGTAAACAAATTTTCGTTACGGTTGGTTTACAATGACACGCTTTTCCGCACCACCAAACTCGACGACAATATCGGTGCATTGGGAGCTGCCATGCTGATCCGCAACAAAATTATCGGTATCTAACACAGCGTAATGATGGCAGATCAACTCAAAAACAACCTGGTCAGATTACGGGCACTCGAACCCGAAGATGTAGATATTCTGTATCGTTGGGAGAACGATATCGATGTTTGGAAGGTCAGCAACACCATCGCCCCCTTCTCCAAATACATTTTACGTCAGTTTATCGAAAACCAAAAATACGACATCTACGAAACCAAACAGCTCCGACTGATCATCGAAGCATTGGAAACACAAAAACCGGTCGGAACCATCGATCTGTTCGATATCGACCCGTACAATTTGAGAGCCGGCGTTGGGATTCTGATTTACGACCGCAATGATCACAAACGGGGATATGCATCAGGAGCCGTATCTTTATTGATTCGCTACTGCTTCCAGATTTTGGGCCTCAATCAGCTTTACTGTAACATTACGGCAGGCAACAACGACAGCATGGCCCTTTTCCGAAGCAAGGGTTTTCATGTTATCGGATTAAAAAAAGAGTGGACACGCACCACCTGTGACTGGCAGGATGAATACATGCTTCAACTACTCAATCCCAAAAAATACTGATAAATCAGGAAAACTTTTCAAAGGCTGATAACGGTTTCGAATCGCATCAAATTCGAAACAGAGATGTCTTTTGCCATTAGTCAGCAAAACATACCGAGCTCCGACCACGCTATTGTAACGCACGGCTTGCGCCAATACACTTCGCGCCCGGGCTTCCTCTTCGAGCGCCACATCAGGAGCTTTGCACTCTGCCAACAGACAGGGTTTACCGTTTCGGCCACACACAACCACATCGGCCCGTTGCGCCATTCCTCCCAAAGTCACCGGATACTCTTGTGACACATATTGAGGCACCACCCCCATCCGGTCACTGAGAAAGCGGATCAAATGCTGCCGTACCCACTCCTCGGGTGTCAATACCAGCCACTGTCCCCGCAAGGGATCCCAAACCTCATAAAACTCCTCGCCTTTACGGAGCCGGAATTGGTATTCAGGGAAATTTAACGCAGGCAGTCGCCCCATTTTTAAAATTTATTAGTATCTTGCGGAGATCTTTTTCGGAACAAAAAACAGACCGCAAACCCGGATAGAATACAGGTTGCGGCTCAGTTGTTGCAAAGATAACCAAATTAGCCGAAAAGGTATGGAATCAGACAAAAATAGAGACAAATAAGCAAAATATGGAAGCAAACAAGAAAAGTTTCAGAGAAGAGGCCTTAGCCTACCACGCTGAAGGTCGCCCCGGAAAAATCGAGGTGATCCCCACCAAACCGTACAGTACACAAAAAGACCTGTCACTGGCCTACTCTCCAGGTGTGGCCGAACCCTGCCTCGAAATTCAGAAAAATCCCGATGACGCATACAAATATACCGATAAAGGAAACCTTGTTGCCGTGATCTCCAACGGCACAGCCGTATTGGGATTGGGAAACATCGGAGCTCAGGCCGGCAAGCCTGTCATGGAGGGTAAAGGTTTATTGTTCAAAACCTTTGCAGACATTGACGTGTTCGACATCGAAGTGGACACCAAAGACACCGAAAAATTTATCGAAACCGTTAAAAACATCTCGGTCACTTTTGGCGGCATCAATCTCGAAGACATCAAAGCCCCGGAATGTTTCGTCATTGAAGAGCGTCTGCGCGACGAACTGTCCATCCCGGTCATGCACGACGACCAGCATGGTACAGCCATCATTTCAGCAGCAGCCCTGCTCAATGCTCTCGAAATAAGCGGTAAAAAAATCGATCAGGTACAGGTTGTCGTTAATGGAGCGGGAGCTGCCGCCGTTTCATGCGCAAAATTATATATTGCTCTCGGCGTTGACCCCAAAAACATGGTGATGTGTGACAGCAAAGGGGTTATCTCAACTCGCCGCAAAGACCTTAACCCAACGAAAGCTGCTTTTGCCACCTCGCGTGAAGTGGAAACACTGGCCGAAGCAATTAAAGGAGCTGATGTTTTCCTGGGACTCTCCGTTGCCGATGTGCTGACTACCGAAATGATACAAAGCATGGCTAAAGACCCGATTGTATTCGCACTGGCCAATCCCAATCCTGAAATTCGATACGAAGTGGCTCATGCAGCCCGTCCAGATATCATCTTTGCAACAGGACGTTCAGACTATCCGAACCAGGTAAACAACGTATTGGGATTTCCGTACATTTTCCGCGGAGCGCTCGACGTTCGCGCTACCAAGATCAACGAAGAGATGAAAATTGCTGCAGTACGGGCACTGGCAGCTCTGACCAAAGAGCCGGTTCCGGATATCGTAGCAGCGGCATACAACGACAATAACATCACCTTCGGCCGAGAGTATCTGATTCCCAAAGCACTCGATCCCCGTCTGATCACACGCATCTCAATGGCTGTAGCTAAAGCAGCGATCGAATCGGGTGTTGCCCGCAAAACAATCACCGATTGGGATGCTTACTGTCAGCAGCTGGAAAGCCGCATGGGCCGTGACGACAAACTGATGCGTTCGATCCGTTCGATGGCTCGCACTGCAACTCCACGCCGGCTAGTCTTCAGCGAAGGCGACAACATCAACACGATCAAAGCAGCAATTCACCTGCTTTCAGACGGCATTGCCACTCCAATTCTGGTTGGAAGCCGTGACAAAATTCACGCGCTGCTCGAAGAGCACAATTTGTCTCTTGACGATCAATACATTCTCGACTTCCTCAGTGATGCAGAACAAGAGCGCCGTGAACGCTATGCCAACTTGCTGTATTCGAAAATGAGCCGGAGGGGCATCAACCATGACGAAGCGCGCAAATATATGCTACAGCGCAACTGGTTCACCATGATGATGATTTCAGCCGGTGATGCAGATACCTCACTGTTAGGTTTCGGACACAACTACATCGATGCCTTGGAGCCAGTCCGTCAAATATTCGGCCTAACTGACGACCGCCGATTGGCTGCCATGAAGATCGTCACCACCAAACGAGGCCCAATGTTCTTCGCCGACACAGCGGTTAACCCCTCACCCAATGCTGAAGATTTGGCTGAAATAGCCCTGATGAGCGCCAAGACCGTCCGTCGTTTCGGTATCGAACCGGTAATCGCAATGCTCTCCTATTCAAACTTCGGCACCTCTGACGATCCCCGTGCAATGAAAGTAACCAAAGCGGTCGAAATTCTCCACAACCAATACCCAGAGTTGTTGGTCGAGGGAGAAATGAAAGCCAACATCGCTTTGGATCGAGAGACCCGCATGCGTCTATATCCATTCAACAAATTGGGTGATCGCGAAGTCAATACATTTATCTTCCCGAACCTGGCCGCAGCCAACATCTCCTACAAACTGGTAGAAATGTTAGGTGGCGCCGAGGTTAACGGTCCTATTTTGATGGGATTGAGTCGTGCCAATGTTCACCTCGTTCCCGAAACGGCAAGTGTCCGCACGCTGATTAACCTCGGAATGATTGCAGCGGCAGAGGCTACCCCGGCAAAATAGGTTGCTGGATTTCGGGAATTCCACCGAATGCTTATATTTGCAAATAAGATCCCTGTAAAGGCCCGGATGCGGGCCTTTACAGTTCAAGACACCTTCGAACGTTCTCACTTACATTCCGATCATGAAACGTTTTATTTATTCGGCACTATTTTGTTGCTTGGTCTATACAAATGCAGGTGCACAATTTCTGACCCAGACACCTCCGGCACCCCAATTGCCGCCACTTGAAGATCCAGAACAAGTTGAATTGAATCGCGAGACTCCACGCACCCAACTATACAGCTTCAACAAGAAGGAATTTGCCATGAGCGGAGACACCGCCGCTTCCACCTATATGCAACCTCTCAACGGCATTTGGAAGGTCAAGCGTTTCAATGCACCGGCAACAATCGACTCACTCGAAATTACTGCCAACACCGCCTCATGGGCCGAGATCACGTCACCGGAACAGAGTGGCAACAATGCCTGGGCCACCATCTATCGGCATGATTTCAAAATGCCATTTGCCTGGATCGACCGTCAAGTATTTGCTCACATCGGCCCCGTCAGCCGTGCCTACTACCTCTACATCAATGGTAAGCTGGCAGGCTATCACGAAGACTCGAAGACTCCGGCCGAATTCGACATCACCAAATTAATTAAAGAGGGCAAAAACTACATGGCTATTGTTGCCTATGCGCAACCAGCTTCGATCCAACTGGAAAACCAAGACCAAAGCACCGGAACAGTATTGACAGGTGACGTTTATGTCTTTGCTCAACCCAAAGTGCGGATGCGTGACTATGTCATTGACGCCCGTTTTGCCCCTGACGGAACCAGCGGATTGTTCAATTTCGGTGTCATCGTCAAATCCCACCTGCTGAACCCCAAACAGGTAACCGTTTATTACGATCTTTACGGACCGGACAGCACATTGGTTCGCTCAGGTAAACGCGACGCCCGTTTCGAAATGCGACTCGAGGATACCGTACGCTTTTTCGAGAACATCCCGAACATCGAATCTTGGAGTCATGAGAGCCCCAAACTCTACACCGTAGCACTGCGCATCCAACACGAAGGGCGTTTTACCGATTATACCACACTCAAAGTTGGATTCCGTGATGTTCAGTTCTCAAATGACGGAATTACCATCAACGGCCGTCCTGTCACACTGCGTGCAATCGATTATGTCTGCCCGAAAGACGAGGCAACTCTTTGTAAAGATCTGTTGAATTTCCATTTGGCCGGTATCAACCTGCTGCGCGTGCAACAGAATCCACAACCGAAATGGTTCTATGAACAATGTGACCGCTACGGCATGTATGTATGCGACCAGACCAATCTCGACACCCGTCTGGGCGGCAGTTCTCTTAAAATCGGAGGCACACCCACAAACGACACCATCTGGCAACACGCCTACACGGATCGTGTATTGAACATGTATCATTTCTCAAAAAATCATCCTTCCGTGATCATGTTCTCGTTGGGTGGAGATGCCGGACGCGGTTACAACATGTATGAGGCATATTTGGCTCTGAAAGCTGTCGAAAAAAGCAGGCCTGTCATCTACGAAGGGGCAGGAGCGGAATGGAACAGCGATATGGTCGTTGGCACCCCGGATGGTCGTAACGAATCGGATCACCGTTACACGTTGCACTTTGCAACGCCAGCACAATGGCAGGCGACTCCAGTACCGCCGGCATCGATCAATATCGAACCGATTGACATCGAACATGGCAAGGCCATGATTCGCAATGGATTTACGCTGGCCAATCTACTCAATTTTGATGTTGGATTCATCGTTTCAAATCGATCGAAGGAGATCCTTCGCGGACGTTTAGCCTCGAATATCAAACCAGGAGGCAGTGCTCCTGTAGAGGCGGCATTTGACGGCCTCAAACCGGGCAAATATACGCTGACCATTTTTGTTGCCCATAAAGATGCCATGCCGTGGGCCAAGAAGGGAGATCGGTTAGCGGAACACTCCTATCCACTGGTCATTCCCAAGCAGAAAAAGTAATTTTATTGATTGGGGCATACTTCCCTTTCGACTGCATAAATAAAAACAGGACCGAATCGGTCCTGTTTTTTTGTTTATTTCACTCGCTATGTACTTGGATAGTTCATCACCAGCATATCCATTTTCGTACACCCATTCTCTAAAAGGATTGGCAGCACAACCATACCCCAACGTCTATGCTCAAGAACGTCGTTCCTGTATAATAAACATTCGGTTACAGCTATTGCCACCCCATTATTTATACACACAACAAAGGGCATCCCAAACAGGAGCACCCTTGAAAAAATGCAACAGTCTGAGGAATTGGGCTGTTGCATTTTTTATTGAAGGAGAGGTAACGAAAAGGCAACGGTTCTCTTTTCCGTTGCTTGCGTTAGTAATCACAACCTCAAATAACTGATGTAAAGGTAGTAAAAAAACGACAGAAACAATCGATAAGATCCTTTTCTTGCGTTGACAATCTTATTTTTGACGTTCCTATAAACCTTTCCATCCCTTACTCATTCCGCACACAGTCCCATTCCATCCGTTAGCGACCAGCCCATGGGATCGGAGGGATAAGCTGCAAGGCCGACCCGTGAGGACGCTTTGTATAGCCTTGCAGCTTATCCCCTCGATCCATACCTTTGCGTTCGGGTGGAATGGGGATTTCGTTCCCGGCCTCCCGTTATAGCTTCGGGCCTTTAGATTTCTTGGGGGATGACACGATCTTTCCCTGTTTTGTATCGTGTCTGGGCGTTCGGGGTTTACGAGGATCGTCCCAACTTTCTTGATACGTTTCGTCCGATGGATTCTCTTTCCACAGGTACGGCCTTGCAGTCTGCCCGTGTCCTCCCCACCATTGAACGAGAGCACGGACGACAAAGCCGCCCTTTATCAAGTCCCTGTCCATGCGCCGCATGGTGTATTTGCCGTATTCGACCCACTCGCGTGGATCGTGTCCGATGTAAGCCCGTCCTCTCGTCAGATTATCATCCATGACCAGATAACCGTCGAATGTTTTCCCTTGATGCTGCATCCCTTCGATATAAACCGGTTGCCCGTCCTCTATTTGTTCTACCTGTTCATCTGTAAGCCGTACACCAAATATTATCGGGTTCCGTTTTATCTTTTCTTGTGATAACAGTTCCTCGGTGAGTATATCCCGTCCAAAAGTATTTTTTACCCGGAACAGGGACGTATTGCAGTATCCGTTCTCCTCGTACCTGCACGTCAACCCCTGCGGCGAGTATAACCGTTTTTGTTGTTCGGCCGTGAGTTTCATACCCCGTATTTCGGTTATAGATTCCGGCACGGGTGTCTGCGCGGACTGCATCTGTCGCTGGGTTTGCTCGGTTTCCTGCCTTTCCCGTTCTGCTCGGTTCGCTTCGATGGCTTTACAGATGTTGGCGTAGCTGAACTTTCGATCTACCTGCGAGGCCTTGAAAGTTAAATTCTCTTTAGTAAAGGTTATGCCTTGTATTCCTTTGGCCGGATCACCACCTCGGTGAATAAACGTCGTTCCAATACCTATGTCCTGCAACCGTTCCGCGAGTTCCGGCAAGGAGACACAATACGGCAGTATCGCTTTTACCGCTTCGTAAACGGCGTATTTTACTTTGTCGGGATTATGTAGCCGCTCGATCTTTACACTCTCTTTTCCCTCGGAGAAGGTAAGGCCGTATTTCTGTTTCATGGCCTTGCAGACCGCTACGCTCCGGATCCTTTCGTTATGGCTCCGCACCAGTTTCGTATCGTACTTTACCCGGTTGTAAAGGATATGCAGGTGGGGATGCTCCGTGTCGGTATGCCGCACCACGATGTACTGCGTATCGGTGATTCCCATACGCTGCATATATTCGCGTGCAAGGCCTGCCATAAATCCGTCCGTAAGCCTCGGCTTGTCGTCTTTGTGGAACGAAAGGGATATATGACCCACGACCTCGGTCTTCTCCGGCCGGGCCTTGCGCTGGAAATTGAAACTGTCGATTAGGGAACGGATGTCGGATAACTCCACTCCGTCGCTGTCTATCATACGGGTATGACCGCTTTTTTCGAGCAGGTAGCGCACGGCTCCGCCGAACGACTTACCCGTTACTATTTTTGCTATCATAGAAATATCCCTTTATATGGCGTGCCAACCGTTCGTAAAACTCGATCAGCCCGATAAGACGAATAACAATGCCGTCCATTCCCTTTTGTGTGTTGGCAATCCGTGCCAACTGGTTCAGGTTGTTCCCTTGTCGGGCCAGTTCGGCTACAGCAGCAAGTATCGCGGGCGGAATATGCCGTGGGGATTGCCCCGTAAGAACCTTTTCCCGGCAGTAGGTGGCAAGATCCGTCCCGGCGATGATCGCTTCGTTTTGCAGCCTTCGTTTCACGTCGGGCGTAACATGGAATTTGACCTCTGCGGTGCGTTTTTCGGAGGTGACTTTGGGTGGTCGGCCTCCTCGGTTGCGGTGATCCATTTTGTTATCTGCCATAGCCCTTACCTCCTTTCTTCCCGCTTATGAGATTAGGTTTTTCGGTTGGGCGACCGAGAGGGAACCGGCCGACGGCATTGCAGATGTCGAGGGTCCCGAATTCCCTGCGACCGACGGGAGCGGGAGATGGTTCGGTGTGCGACCACAGGGAGTCCGCCGAACGGGACAGCCCCGCAGGGCAAGGTTGCCGGAGTGTCCGAGGAAACTCCGAGAGGAGGTTTTGAGGGCCTCCGGATACAACCTTGCTCCTTAAGGCTTCAGAAAATGCCGAGGCCGGATTGTCAGACCCGAACGCGGCGTGTCGGACCTCGCGCCAACGCCTCGTCGCACGGAATCGGCAGGGGAGAAGAACGATAAATACGGGAAGACCGCTCCGGATATACACGCCAGAGTATTGGCGAGAAACTCGTGAAGTTCAGTTGTCGGGCAGGGATGGATAAGCCGTAACAGTTACCCGAACGGATCGGGTTGTAACGCTCCAGACTACGGACGTTACAAGATTGCAACGCTGCAGCGTTGCAGTTCAGTGGGGATGGTATCCGACATTCGGATATGCTGCGAAATGGATGTTCATGACTGTGCGATTTACGTCTGTTTACTCAAACAACGATGCCCGCTGCGGGTTGTTGCGTCCATGTCGGATCTTGCGTTCCGTTGCCATCTGTTGCTGCCCGAGTAGAAATCGTGCAAGACACCGGAGTCAACCGCTGCCATGGCGAAGCCAACCACTGCCACCTCCGTACGATCGTACAACTTGCCGTATATCGTAGGCGTTAAGAGTTGGCAGACCGTCCTGCAAGGGCAGTTGAAACACACAAAAACGCACTAAGATGAAAAACCGGGCACACCGAATCCGCGATGAGTGAAAACACCCGATCGCACACACAGACAAACCGATTGTTGAACTAAAAAACGATGAAACGATGGAAAAGATAATATGCATCGGGGAGAAGGCATGAACGCATCTTCTCGACCAGCTGAAAGAGTTATACGCCCTTGCCTCGCAGGTACGCCGCCGGTTCGATCCGCAGACCTCGGACGGTTACATGGACAGTGCTGATGTCTGTCGGGCGTTGAACATCACCAAACGTACTCTGCAAAGCTATCGGGATAAAGGCATCTTGCCCTATACCCGTATCGGCGGCAAGTTCTTTTACCGGGAGCGTGACCTGGCCGACTATCTCGAACGTAGAACCGTCAAAAAACAATAGCTATGCTCGACTATCTGAACAGCGAGAGCGAGGAGGTGAAAACCGTGCTTGCACAACTATCCGAGGCGAAACAGGCGTTGCAACAGGCCAGGGATCACTATTGTCCTTCGATCCTGGATGAACGTTACCTCACGGGCGAAGAGGTCTGTCGCTATCTGCACATCTCGCCGCGCACACTCCAAACCCTGCGTGATACACGGCAAATCCCCTTTACCGTTATCAGCGGGCGGGTATTTCTCTATCCCGAGAGCGGATTACGAGAAACCCTATATAGAAATCTACAGCCTGTCGAAAAGCTTTTCTAAATATGTAATTTTTTTTGGGGGGGCTATTTAGTCACTTATACCCTGATTAGCCCCTTCTCCCCCAAAAAAAATTTTTTACTATAGTATAATTAGTTATCTATCTTCATAGAGATACAAAATATTTTTCCCTCTGATAACTTTTATTCGATAAAATATTACCAGAAATTTTGGTTTTGGCATCCAAAATTCAAATTGTGGAGGACTACGGGAATAAAGTATCTCTAAGCATTAGTCTATTGCTGCTGAGAGGTAGAATGGAGTGTGGTTTCTCTTTTTTATTATAGGCTTCTAAAAGTTCATCGGCAGGAATTTCTCGCATCAATTCTACACATATCTCACGGCATTGTGCAAAAATATCATTACTATAGCGTACTTTCAATAATTCATCATCAGGAAATACTCTTTCTACTTGTCGCTTAATAGAATCTTGCAGTAATGTAAAAACAAACGGGAAATAAACACTATCTACCAGCTTCTTATATGATATAATATCCATATTCTGTCTGCAAGCCCGCACAGAATCACACTTCCCGTTAGCCATGGTAACGAATGAAATTAACAGACGTTCGTATTTTTGTTCGTTCGCTTCCTCCGAGTCAGACACCATAACGACTGACGGTGTTTCTCCTCCGGCATAGGAATTCTGTGATGGCTGCTGAGACCGCCATACGATCCATCCGATGCTGATACACAAAATCACAACTGCAACACATACAATTGGTCTGCGACAAACCGCTTTCTTTGAGACTTTGCAAGGCTCAGAACATTCCTCTCCCGAACAAAAATCACTCCACCCTGAGAATCCTACATAACGAGCTAACACAGACAAGGTGGACGGACGGGGAACTGTCCCTTGTTTGAGATATCCGAACAAGCGTTTTAATGTCGACACACTAATCAATTCTCCTGTTTTGCTCTGAATATCTACAGATAGACGTTCGTAATCGGTAGGAGAATCCAAAGTTTGTCCGAATGCAGCAACGACCGCATTCTTCAACCGTTCGATATGTTCTGTCTTCTTTTCCACTTATACAAAGATATATTTTTCAGTAATGAACCGCAATGCACCGTAATGGATTTGAAAGTCCTACAAGTCAAATATACATTTGTGAAATAAAAGCAGTCCAAACATTTATGTTTTGTGCGACAGAAATCTTATATTTGTGTCATGCATACGATAAAACGTATGTGACATAATATAAGACACGTGAATCTTAGGATTCCCAGGACAACAAAACCGCCAATTTTGAGGTGACGAAATCGTTACCGACTCAACCCGGGAAGAATAAGCACGGTCTGCACTGACATAGTGCGGACTGCTTGTTTTTCTATTTAGGGTTGAGAGCGCTTGGCGGTGCTTGTTGTCCGGATGGAAGGCAGCAGGTTCCGCACTTTTTTATTATATATGTATAATGATGAAAGCTCGTATTTGTATCCATGACCATACAGGCAAGACTCCGATAATCAGAGACGTTGATCCAAGATTAACAGAAACATTGCCCATCGAAAGGGACACAGACATGTTAATACAAGCAACTGGATTATCTCTTTTAAATTTTTACCACATGATTTATTTGACAAAATTAAAATTTTATTGACTATGAAACTCAAGGCAATTTTCAGTGTATTATTTACCGTCTCATTATGGACGACAAACACATCAATGGCACAAACCATAAAGACCTATAATGGTCCATTAGAAAAGCCAGCGTCAATGATTAGTTCAATACGGTCTGACATAATAAATGCCACGTATCAATATTACGAAGATGGCGATGGGAGAGTTTGGCATGGCACTTTTTATACTTCTAATGGCTCCCCATCATTATCAGGGGGGTCTTTTGCACGTGCAAAAGTATCCGGACATTATGAACATGGGAAACAGACGGGACAATGGACGGAAACCTGGTTGGATAATATAAGCGGGAAAACGAGGGGCCTGTTAAAATACAGCTTTAAATCCGGGAAGTTGAATGGAGCATATACTTTCCAAGAAGAAGGTTTATCAATAAATACTTCGATTAATGAAAATAAATTTACAGGTACATTAACGGTAACCACCACTTATGGTTATTCCATCAAAGGGCAATTTGATGAGCAAGGACTGGCCTCCGGCGAATGGATCGAACAATACAAGAGAAGAGGCATACAGTACATAAGGAAATATATATATGACCACGGTATCGCAATGAGAATTGTAGAGTTTGACAATTCAACCGGAACAAAAACAGTGTTACTGGAAGCTACGAAGAGTGATTACGGGACGATTGTCATTGGCGACCAACATTACAAAACAATATTAAACGACTCTGGTTCCAACCTAATATACGACTATATCCCTTTGGGAAACTCTTCTGAGAGTATGATCGATTTTCTCGAAAATGAGATGCCCTTGTACCACTGGATAGAACAACCGTTCGTCGGACTGGAAAGAACCGAAGATCCCTCACAGACAAAACAGGAGATTTTCCACACTGTAGAGCAGATGCCTCAGTTCCCGGGCGGTGATGCTGAATTGTTGAAATACATCCGTGACAACATGCGTTATCCGCAGGCTGCCTTGGAGAACAACATTCAGGGTCGAGTTATCGTACAGTTCGTGGTTGGCAAAGATGGTAACGTAACCAACGTACAGGTGCTGAAAGGCGTCGATCGTCTTTGCGACCAGGAGGCCGTTCGTGTGATCGAGTCGATGCCAAGATGGATCCCTGGTAAACACAACGGTGTAGCCGTACCGGTTTACTACCGAGTACCAGTCTCTTTTTTTAAGGAACAGTAGCGATAGCTAATTCAATTATCATAAAAATATAGCACATTCCATAGTTTACCACCATTAAACATGTGTTATCCGTGCATTATTCATCACGAACATTCCTGATATGAAAAACACATTGACTATTGTACTGGCCACCTTAACTGCCATTTTAACAGTATCGTGCAACTCACTGCTCGAACCAGAACATGCAGATAGCACCTATCTTAAAGGTTGGATCTTTCGAAACTGTATAAACGATGATTACAGAAAAAGTTGTGTGAAGGATTTCAGTGCAGAGGATTACGACTTTTCCTCTACGCCAAAGACTCTGTCTGAAGCCTGCCTTGCTTTTCTTGAGGAATGTACGGATGACAGGTATTGGGTAAGTAATTATGAAACATGTACGAACAACATTGTGGATAAGGCTCGTGAAATAATTGACAGCGACCAAGATTTCTTCGACATACTATATGGGAAAAAGATACACAGCGAAAATATTATAAAAATCTTCCGACAGGATCCAGAAGCCACTACAACAATGCTCACGAATATGACGAATCAATTCTTTGCTTTCGTCGAGAATTTAGCACAGAGCGAAGTAGATATGCTGAACTGGAATTTAAACATCGATGCCATAGCAGATACTTACACCGGATATCTTGTCGAATATGAAATAGGTAGCGGTTTTTATGTATTACTTGATCTGATCGAATACGACAACGAAGATCGTTACACCTGGGAAATTTTATACACCGGAAATTCACTGACCGAATTGCATCAATGTTATGAATAAACCTATGAAAAAAAACTGTCCTTACTGTGGCGAAGAAATTATGGCTACGGCCAAAAAGTGCCGTCATTGCGGTGAATGGTTGCCTATGGAACAACAAATAGAGAAACCTTTCCCCAATAATAACATCTCGACACAGACCAATGCTGCAGACAGTAGGAAAGAATTACCTAATGCTGGCATGTTGCAACTGGCATGTTGGATTACAATGGCTCTTGAAGTCATAGCTACTATACAGGGTTATGATATCAAGTTTAACTTTTTTGGGGGATCTATTTTGCAATTCTTTGCCGATAATATACCCGATTGGATTGTCGTAATTGCTCTCGGTGTGTTATGGTGCATCTTGATAATGGGATTACGGACTTATTGCCAAATTCGCCACATTGGCAAGATGCCTTTTATTGCTTTGGTTTGCATGATGATAGGTGCTTATTTCTTGAGCTTAATTGAATGTTTTGTTGAGGATGAGAGTGTAATCTTGGGTTTATTGTTGTTTCTACTTCCATTTGTAATTACTGGGTCTATTCTAGAATTTATTATCGGAATAAAACTACACAAATCCGATTTTACGCGTCGTCTCGGAGTGTGGTTCATGATTTGTGCAACTATTCCTCTAGTCTCCATGATCGTTGAATTAGGTCTGTGGAGTGGAGATTCCCAAATGATATTGACCGGTTTTATAGGTTGTGCTATTACGATAGTATTACTTTTTGAATTGAAGAAGGTTTTTCAAAAATAAATAGTACGCCCTCTAACTTAATTTTAAATTATAAAAAATCATGGAAACAAAAAGATGTCCTTACTGTGGCGAAGAAATTATGCCGACAGCCAAGAAGTGCCGACATTGCGGTGAATGGCTGGAAGAATCGAAAGAAAAAGAAGAAACAACCTATAGTAGCGTAGATGACAATGAGGAAACGTCTTTCCCAAGATTCTTGGGAGCCATATTGTTGGGAGGAATAGGATTTTGTTGTTTCCATTTTGGGAGTTGGAGTATTGCATTCAATACAAAAATATCTGCACTTGAACAAATATTATATAAAGCTGAAAACACCTCCTTTATTCAATTCCTTTATGACGTATTGACAGATAAAAAGTCTGATTTTATTCTTAATTCTCACAGTATCCTAATACGTATTAATGATTCATATTATGGATTTGTTAATACTGCAGCGTATTTCGATAGTCCCATTCTTCAATGGATAATGCTTGGTGTAGCTGTGGTAGCTTTTGTGGAGGCGTTGAAATATGTTTTTAATATTGCTTAATGTATGCATCTTACTATATTGATATTCAAAGAAATAATAATGTGATATAACACAAAAGCCCAACAATATAGACAGGTTGTGTCATTATGATAATGTTGCTTTTTGAAGTGAAGAAGGTTTTTCAAAAATAAATAGTACGCCCTCTAACTTAATTTTAAATTATAAAAAATCATGGAAACAAAAAGATGTCCTTACTGTGGCGAGGAAATTCTTGCCGTGGCAAAAAAATGCAAATTTTGCGGAGAATGGCTGAACGAAACATCTGTACCCGAACAAATCGACTGCCCGATATGTGCAGAACGGATCGATGCCAATGCTACCGTATGCCCGTTCTGTCATGAACCTGTCAATCCGAGTTCAAATACGGCCGAACATACCAAACCATCATCACAACATCCTACAAACGACTCTACAGGCATGGCTCCAACGAAGAATACCGTCTCCATGTCACCCCGCACTTATGTGGTAGTAACAGATGAAGGAGCCGCCGTATCCCAAGGCCTTTTCAAGACCTATCTCTGGAATGTCATAACTCAACATTATGCTGATTTCAAAGGTTCTATGGGTCGTAAGGCATACTGGATGTATATATTATTATACGGGATGTTTAGTTATTTGGTTTCGATAGGCCTTATGCTATGCAATCCTACGCTCGGATGGGTAGTATACGCTATTTTGTGTTTGGGCTTTCTGGTGCCGACATTATCTGCCGCAATACGTCGGTTGCACGACATAGGAAAGAGCGGATGGATGATTCTTGTTGGATTGATTCCTTTAATCGGTCCTATTTGGCTGTTAATTCTCTTATGCAAAAAAGGGGAAAGTGCATCTCCTCGTGCTAAGTGGCAATTATCTGATACGATTCACGCAAGTATTATGACCATCATTTTGGTATTAGGAATTATTATATCAACAGTAGGTGGTGAAAAATATTATGTTTACGAAGATTCTGATTGGACTCCTGATTGTGATTTCTCTTGGTTTTATGCTGTAGCATCAGACAATAAAAAAGATACTGAACCCAGTGATTATATAGATCGTCACGGAGCACAATTAATTGTAGCCGCAGAGGAACCATTTGGTGAAGTACGTAAGATTATTTCATCGGTAGATATTGCTGCCAGGGATTCAAGGGTAGGGAAAGATCTTCATTATGAAATCTTTCCGTCTTCCATCGACCCTTACTTGATATATTTCAACTATTGGATGAATGGAATGGAATTCCCTTTATGTGGCAAAGTAAACAGTAAAACAGGAGCATTTGATCTTTTTAATGGTACGATCATAGGAATGCTTTCCAATGGAAAATATGATGGATGTTACGTAAGAGTCGATTCTGGTATCCCTGGCATATCTAACGGCGTTAAGATATACAAGCAAAGTCCTGTAGGTGAAAGTGCAACTCCATTATATGTGTACGACTTTCGTCAAATTGGAGGCTCTAATGAAGTATTTGTATTTGACAAAGAAAAAGCAGCAGAACTTATTGAATCTTTAGAGGATATCCAATAAAAAGTAACTATTAACATACATCTAGCCACTTAATAAAAAACAAAATGGAAAACAAAAAACAGTGTCCTTATTGTGGCGAAGAAATTATGGCTACGGCCAAGAAATGCCGTCATTGTGGTGAATGGTTAAACACCCAATCCCTATCATCAATTGAAAACCCTGTTGTAGTAAACAATCAAGGAACAAATATTGCTGATAAATTGGAAACATCGATATCAACCTACATTGCTTCACACGCAAAGAAATTTAAAACGATATTTCTTATAGGCTACAACTTGTCTGACGATATAATTAAGCAACATCAAAAGTACGCATCAATTAAAGGCGACGAAAAGGTGTTAATGGCCGTAAATAAAATCGTTCTATATCCGTTCGGTGGAGTAGGAATAATCGTTACCGACAAATTCTTGTATTACAGATTGGTAAATCATAACTTCAAGATAATTCCTCTTGTTACAATGTTCAAAAAGAAACCTGTAGGCAAGATTCCTTTATCAACTATTGAATCGCTATCTGTCGGTGCGGATGTGATGACCATCGGAGGAGAATACTTCGGCAATCAATTCATTGTAAACGGCCAAGTAATCGGATTGCTTCCTTTTACCGCCTTTAATAGAGATGCTGCTGCTGAAGAATTAAACCAAATTTTCAAAGCATTCAATGATAATGAATAATTTTCGTTTTTATTTTGATTGCTATAATAAAGCTCGTAAAAAAACAACTATCGTACTATGGATAATAGGAATTCCATTGTGCATATTAGCCGGAAGCCCTTTCTTGTGGTATGCAATGGAATATCAAGCAGAAAGCATTATATGGCAAATTCTTGTAAAAATAGTTTTATATATTCTTTTCCCTACAACAATACTGTTTGTCGCAGGATTGATTGAAAATATATTGGGGAAAAGAATTTTAAAATGTTTTTTCAAAAGAGTAAAAAAGGAGGATTGATCATCCTCTTTTTTTTAACATATTATCATTGCTGAGTCAAAAATTACTACTGTCGGCTTTTCAATCTTTGGGCGCCTTTGGGTATGCTGTTCGAACTCTTCTCGATGGACAAAGTATCATTGAACAGAAATTTTTATGGGGAAGGAGGCTCATACATACAAAATTGGTTTCGAGAAAAATACTGCTGTCTATAAGTGATATAATTTCTCTAAACTGTACTCATGATTCATTATACAAGTAAGCCGGGCTATCTGTATAGCCCGGCTTTTCTGTTTGTTCAGATAGATATCTTTGTTCTACTCAGCACGCGGTTTTTCCATGATGTTCTATCCCGGCAGCGTACACAAGAATAAGAGACCGTGTTTTCGGTTTGTCCGTCCTATGATATGCCCCCAAAGCATGCACTATCCATTTTCGGAAGGCGTTGGCTCGGGGAGTTCCGGCGCGGAAGCTCAGGCAGATAATCACCTCGAGCCCATACAGTGTTCCGAAGCCGCTTTGCCCGTTCCAGGAAGGATGGGTTACATCCCCTTCCCGTAACATTTCGCCTCTGAAGCCCGCCCGCAGATTGTTTTGCACCGTGGCTTCATACACGCCAAACAACTGTGCGATTTGGCTCTGTGTCATCCAGACATTGCCATCGATCAGTCGGATCGAGACCGTACAAGGCCCGTAGTCGTTATCGGTTATCTCAATAGAACCGAGATCTTCTATCTGTTTCTTCATTGTCAGTTCTCTTTATCGGATTATGCTATCGGGAACTTTTCTGCGATCTTTTGGCTCAGGGCATCCATGTCACGACCGATCTTGTCGTTGGTGATTTTGGCGTAAATCTGTGTGGTGGTGATGTGTTTGTGTCCGAGCATCTTGCTGACCGTCTCCAGAGGGACACCCTGCGAGAGGGTGACCGTGGTCGAGAAGGTGTGCCTGGCCTCGTGCATCGTCGGATTGAACGACAACCCGGCATGGCGTGCCACATGTCGTAGGGACATATTCATCGAATCACGGTCTTTGACCGGGAATACCTTATTTCCGGGGAGCCTCAGTCGGCTGTAACGTTCTACGAGCCGTTTGGCCACCGGCAGCAGCTTGACCCGAAACTGCGTTCCTGTTTTCTGGCGATGATCCACGATCCACAGATCCCCCTGTTCATCCGAGTAAATATCGTCATGGGTGAGTTTCTTTACATCGGCATAGGCAAGCCCCGTGAAGCAGCAAAATACGAATATGTCCCGGACGATGGCTGTCTTGTAATTGGGAACATAGACCCTCATCACGGCCTGCAGTTCCGATTCGGAAAGGAAACGCCGGTCGCGGTAAGTGACGTTGATGTGGAATCCTGTAAACGGATCGGAGGTGATCCAGCCGTTCTTGAAAGCGGTGTAGGTCATCAACTTCAGCTTCTTGACCGGAGTATGGATACTGCCGGGAAGCATATGACGGACAGCCGAAAGGTAAACTACATACTTTTCGATAAATTCACGCTTCAACTCCCGGAACGGGATATCCTCCAGCTTGTATTCGTATTGCAGGAATGCGGCCAGATAACGGCGGGAACGGGTATAGTTCACAAGGGTTCCCTCTGCCCGGTCTTTGCCGACACGTTTCTCGGCGAACTCTTTCAGGTAGTCGTCGAAGGTTTTCATCAGGAATTGATACCCGTCCCCGAATCCCAGCCAGGCATTTCTGACCTTCTCGGCCGTGACGTAAGAATCCCGGTCGCAGATACGCTGATACTGTTTGCCGATGTTGGTCTTGATGTTCTCCAGTTTCTCGTTGATCCGCTGGGCTACGATACTCTTACCCGATGCTCTGTTGGCTTTGGTGTCCCACAGTTTGGGAGGAACAGACATTTTGCAACTGAACTGCGAGATGGTTCCGTTGATGGTGATGCGTCCCATGATGGGCGCTTTGCCGTTCTGTTCGGCCTGACGTTTCAGATAGAACAGGACCTTGAAAGTGCTTCTTGCCATAACTCTAAAAACTTTATGGTTAATACGTTCATTAGAGTTATTTGTTGTTGTGAAATCCGATGCAAGAAACTGAAAAACAAACCGTTAAAAACGAAGTCCGGAAAAGCTGCGGTAACGATCTGGTAACGCAACTCTTTCCTAACTTTGCCTTTTAATGCGGCTGAACCGCTCATTTACCTCCGGAACAATCTTACTAGAACACTATTACCGTGCGTTTTATACGTTATTGCTCCTGTCCTGTTTTTTTAAGGACGATCCCTTTACGGATGCCCTTGTATTTTTCGATCTGCACTACGAGGCTTAATCGCGACGAGCGAAACCCAAATAGTAGATCAACGTCGCAATAGCCGACAAAGCTGCGACCAAATAGGTACGTGCAGCCCACGACAGAGCAATACGAGCTTGGCCGACTTGTTCTCCAACCAACGTGTGCGTACTTTCGAGCCAATCCATGGCACGTGCCGAAGCGTTGTACTCTACCGGGAGGGTAATCAGACTAAACAGTGCCGACATGGCGATCATCGCGATACCGATCCAAAAAAGAGCTGGGAAAGTGTTCATCACCAAAATACCTGCGATAATCACCCAAGTGGACCACATCGACGAAAACTGTACGATAGGAACCAGAGCCGAACGCATCTTCAACGGTGCATATTCACGTGCGTGCTGTACGGCATGTCCGCACTCATGTGCAGCTACTGCAGCAGCGGCTACGCTATTGCTGTTATACACACTTTCACTCAGATTCACAGTCTTGGTTGCCGGATTGTAGTGATCGGTCAAGTGTCCGGGGGTACAAGTCACCTGCACATCATAAATACCATTATCCCGTAACATTTTCTCGGCTACATCACGCCCCGTCAATCCACCTGGAAACATGACTTGCGAATACTTCTTAAATACCGATTGCAGTTTAGCCTGTACAATAAAACCGACTACTGCAATAATGATAATCAATATAAAACCTGGATTCATCATCATTTTCTAATTCTAATCAATCGTTTATTGGGTTATTTACTTTGGTAATGTAGTAACGTTGCCGTTACAAATTTATTGCTTTTTATGAGCTGGGCAACATTTCTCAGACAAAGAGAAAAATTACTATACCTTTTGTTCAAATGTCCAGATACCTCCCTACTCAAGTACCCGATAACGTTCTCGGGCCTCTGCACGACTCATCGCATTAAAATGCCACCACTCGCTACGCAATGGAATAAATCCAGCCTGCCGCATTACACGCCGCAACAAGCGTCGATTCTCCAACTCTTGAGAAGTTATCAAATTTTTGGCCAAAAGTTCCTCTTCCCGATCAATATGGGCTGCTGGACCGAAAAAATCAAACGGAGTTCCCATCGACAACGGTCTTCCATATTGATCTCCCAACGTCAAATCGACCGCAGCACCGTAATTGTGTAATCCTCCACCTCGAGCAGGATTGGAGACATATATATAATTAGAGGTTCCTTTCACCAAATTCCACATTCGCTGTTGAACCGACATAGGACGTGCTGCATCGTATATGATAAACCGCAAATCGGGTCTCTCTCGATGCAACAACTCTGCTGCATGCTCCAACATCAATGCCACCTCTGGCAACAGATAGGCTCGCTGCAAATCGCCATAGACCGCTTCTCCCATAAAATTGTCGGGCGTAGCATAGACCAAATGGATCGAAATGGTCGAATCGTTGGGCACAATCTCTACCAGACCCGCTTCAATCATTCTCCGTTCGGCATCAGAAAGAGTATCGACATCTCCTCCAAATGAAGCGTCCATCCTTGCAACGGTCTCATCTGTAAGCTGACCTTCTTGCTCCGTAGCCAATGAATCCAAAGAACTGTCCTCTAACTGCTCCTGCATATCTTTACCCTCATCCTGTGCAAGATCTGCAACAACAGCAGAGTGTTCAGCATCCTGATATTGCACCTGGGTAGTATTCCGCCCGGTGCAGGCACACAACAAAACAGCGCTTCCGATACAAGACCAGAAGCGCAGGATAGGATACCTCTTTATTCTCTTTCCCATCGGAAACACTAACGATGAAAAGCTACAGCACACGGTATGTATAATGAGAATCTGCCTGTTGAGTCGGCATCACCAAAATATCGTTGATATTGATGTGCGGCGGCAACGAAACGATCCAGCCGATCACCTCGGCAATATCAGCTGCACAAAGCGGTTTAACCCCTTCGTACACCTTATCAGCACGCTCTTTATCTCCATGGAACCGCACTACTGAAAATTCGGTCTCCACCATACCGGGACGCACCTCACTCACCTTGATGCCGTGTTTGAGCAGATCGATCCGCATCCCTTCACTCAACGAATGGACCGCATGTTTCGAAGCACAATAGACAGCTCCATTGGCATAGGTCTGACTTCCGGCAATCGAACCGATATTGACAATCAATCCACCTTGCCCCCGTTCGACCATCATGCGTGACACGACACGGGTTATGTAAAGCAGTCCTTTGACATTGGTATCAATCATCTTATCCCAATCCATCGGATCACCCTCATCGATCGGTTCAAGGCCCGACGCCAAACCTGCATTGTTGACCAATACGTCAATCGCACGGAAATGTTCCGGCAACGTCTCGATAGCCGATTCGACTTGCGTCCGCTCCCGCACATCAAAACCCAATGCATGCACCTTAATTTTACACTGATCTTCAAGCTCATCGCTCAACCGTTGCAAACGGTCACAACGGCGACCCGTAATCACCAAATCATACCCCATTGCGGCCAATTTGCGTGCAGTTGCCTCGCCGATCCCCGACGATGCCCCCGTAATCAATGCGATCTTGCTCATAACATTCTGCTTTCGTGATAAAACAAATGTATGGATTTTTTACGTTACTTTGTAGCGGTTTCAGCGGAAACTTCTATCTTGCAACCACAATGAGCCGAATCAATCTCGAATACTTCCTGGCCCGCAGAATCGCCTTCAACCACGGCGGGCAAAAAAACAACGTAATGATCCGCATCGCCACCCTGAGCGTAGCGATCGGTATGGCCGTTATGATCATATCACTGGCCGTCATCTTCGGCTTCAAACATGAAATCACCGCTAAACTGACCGGTTTCGGCGCCCACGTCCAAATCGTCAACCTCGACGGAAACACCTCCTACGAAACGGTACCGATCTCGATCAACCAACCGGTGGTTCCATTGATCGAAAAATTACCTAACTTCGGAGACATCCACCCCTATGCCATCAAAGCAGGTATTCTGCGCAGCGATGACGCCATGCAGGGCGTAGTCCTCAAAGGTGTAGCAGCAGACTACGATTGGACCTTTTTCCAAGACAATCTGATCGAGGGCTCAATGCCTCGAATCGGAGATACCGTCCGGTATAAAGATATTCTCATTTCGCACAAACTCGCCGCCATGCTGCAACTCAAGGTGGACGATCCGCTCGAAATGCTCTTTATTCAGAATCCGCCTCGTCGAGACCGATTCCGTGTGCGTGGAATTTACGACACCCAATTCGATGAGCTGGACAAAATGATGGTGTTGACCGACATCCGCAACGTACAACGGCTCAACGGCTGGGACTCCACCCAAATTACCGGATTCGAAATCACAACCACCGATTTTTCACGACTCGAGTCCTTCACCGATGCCATTGACGATCTGGTATTCAACACTCCTCCGGCTGAAGGTAACTCGCTGCGGGTGATCAACATCCGAGAACGTTACCCCACCATCTTCGACTGGCTCAATGCCCACAACGTCAACGCAGCGGTGATTATCATCGTCATGTTGGTGGTGGCCCTTTTCAACATGATCACCGCATTGCTGATTATCCTGCTCGAACGCACCTCGATGATCGGTGTATTGAAAGCCCTCGGAATGGGAAACCGGTCCCTGCAAAAAATGTTTATTATACGTTCCTCATTTATCATTCTCAAAGGAATGTTCTGGGGTAACCTGTTAGGAGTTGGACTCTGTCTGCTGCAACACTGGACAGGGCTCGCCCATCTCGACCAGGCCGGATACTTTTTGGCCGTCGTCCCCATCTATATCGACTGGGGGTGGTGGGCGTTGATTAACCTGATCACCTTCCTGTTTATCGTTGCGCTGTTGTCCTTGCCGACGATGATAATTTCACTAATTTTGCCGGAGAAGAGCATTCGATTCGAATAGTCTGAAATGAAACCATACAATACTGCACAAAGCAAAAAAGAGGAGGTACGAACCATGTTCGACGCCATTGCCTTCCGCTATGACCGACTCAACCATTTGCTATCGATGGGAGTGGATCGTCAATGGCGAAGCAAAGTGGTCCGTCGGGTCAAAGCCTCACACCCCTCAACAATCCTCGATCTGGCCACAGGAACCGGCGATTTGGCCATTCTGCTGGCCCGCAACTGTCCCGAAGCCCATGTAACCGGCATCGATCTGTCGGAACAGATGCTGGCAATCGGACGCCATAAAGTGATGCAAGCAGGCCTGGCTGAACGCATCACCCTAGAACAAGGCGATGCAGAGAACCTACCGGTAACGGACAACTGTTTCGATGCGGCAACAGTCGCTTTCGGTGTCCGCAACTTCGAAAACATTGAAAAGGGTCTGTCCGAAATATTCCGGGCACTGCGTCCAGGCGGAGCCGTTTTTGTTTTGGAATTCGGCATGCCCCAAAACAAAATATTCGGAGCTCTGTACCGTTTCTATTTCCATCGGGTTTTGCCTACAATCGGACGACTGATTTCACACGACAAAAGCGCCTATACTTACCTGCCTCAATCGGTAGAAGAGTTCCCTTATGGCAAACGCTTCTGCAAAATATTGTCTGACACCGGCTTCACCCAGTGCCGCATCACCAACCTCTGGGGAGGAATCGCACAGATCTATTACGGAGTAAAACCATGAAAAAGATACTTTTATTAACACTCATTGCGGTTACAGTCCTAATGAGTTCGTGTGTCAACCCTGACAAACTCACTTTTGGAGGGATCGAATCGATCCAGCTAAAAGGGGTCTCCACGTCACAGATGGGTCTTGACATTGGAGTCCTCGCAACCAATAGCTCCAGCCATAACGTTACCCTGACCGATATGCAAATCGAGATCAAACGTCAGGGAACAACTCAACTCACCTTCAATTTGCGCGAGAAAAGTGTGGTACCCCGCAAAAGCGACGGAGTGGTCATCTTTCCGTTGGTCATTCGATTCAACGGTCTTTTAGGGGCATTGGGCGCCTATTCAACCTTCTCCAAAGGGTTAGAGGGGGTCACTGTCTCCGGTTACGCAACAATCAAAGCGGGCTGGATGAAAAAACGGTTTGATGTTCCAGAGATGCCGTTGGAAGAATTGGCTCGACGGAGCGGAATCGATCCAGCAAAACTGTTACAAGGACAATTTGCCCAATAGTATCACACCATAATTTTGCAACTGTTAATTTTAATGTTATTTTGCAGATTATACAGGATTGATCTGCAATCTTTTCATCGTACAACAAAACAAACTGGGTGCGTTATTCGGCAATCTGATCTTAGCAAAACTATTGTCGTTTACTGGAAGCGAGCAATACATACGAACCAACCATGACAGTTTTGATAAAGTAGATATGAGGTCAGAATAGCAATCAATAAAAAGGTTTGAGTAACCTTGTTTTGATTAACCGGATGGCACACTTCGGTTAGCTTTTATACACGGAACAACGTCATCAATCAGTCGACTATGAAAAAATATGGATTTCGAGGATTCATCGCACTGTGTTTACTGACAGCAGCACCGCTCAGTGGACAGACTCTCGATCAGTTCAAGCGGCAAGCCGCCCAAGCTAATCCTACTTACCAGACCCGAGTAACGGCTATCGAACATGGCAGTGCCGCAACCGCTATTAAAGCGATGCAGGTACAACCTACAGGAGCAACCATCCCGGGATATCGTGTCCGTATTTTCCTGGATAATGGTCAAAATGCACGCTCATCAGCACTGGCTGCAAAAGCCCGTTTCAATGAAATTTACCCCGACATTCCCGCATATTGGAAATATGAAGCGCCTTACTTCAGCGTATCGGTTGGCAACTGCCTGACCTCAGAAGAGGCGATCATCCTTTGGGGGAAAATCAACAGTGTATTTGACCAAGCTTTTATCATCCGGACAGACATCCCGCTTTCCTTATTCGGAGAAGCTCCTACAACTGCAGCTGAAAAAAGCCACTCTTCGGAGGTTGCCGAGTAGCTGACGAAGACACAACCTCCCCACCCTCAACCAAGTAAGTCACTGATAAGATTCTGGGATAATTGCAAAAAAAATGTGGTTTCGACGAAACTTTCTGCAAAAAAAAGTTTCTTTTCTTAATAAACATTTATACCTTTGTCCCCGAATTAAATAACTAACTAATTTTCTTTTACTATGAAAACTTTTACTAAATCTGCTCTGATGCTGGCTGTTGTTGCAGCATTCGTATCGTTCGCTTCTTGCGGTAACGCTGGTGCACAGAAAGCTGCTGAAGATTCAATCGCTGCTGCTAAAGCTGCTGATTCAATCGCTGCTGTTGAGGCTGCTGCTGCTGCCGCTGCTGACTCTGCTGCTGCTGATTCAACCGCTGTTGATTCAACCGCTGCTGCTAAATAATTTAGCGAACGTCAGATTTACAGACAAAAAAATAGTAAGAGGTTTAGAACCTCTTACTATTTTTTTATACCTATACCATCCGTCATTTTATATGATCTGAACAAGTCAATCTGCTATCCTGCTATTTAAGAAACATTACATATCCTCACAGGTCATAGCAATTCAATTTATTTTACAAAATCTCTGTCTTCTCCAAATGTCAATTTACGTCCCTAATTGATAATATCACTATAATCTCCTTCACATCATACTTGCAGATGTACCAAGAGTGTATTCAATAAAAAAGGGAGAATGACATCCATTCTCCCGTATAATTTTCAACAAAAAATCAATACTAATCTTGCAAGTCTTAATTTATTGCCGCAAAGTTATTTCGTATAGACATACTCTGCACCATTGTGCTTAATAGTCACTTGGGCATGGTCGGCAGCTTCAACATAACCGATCACCTGGGCATCGACATTGAATGACTTCGAAATGCTAATAATATCGTTAGCCACAGATTCATCCACATAAAGTTCCATACGATGTCCCATATTGAAGACACTGTACATTTCACTCCATGGGGTTTGTGACTCCTGCTGAATCAATTTGAACAACAACGGCGTCTCAAACAGATTATCCTTAATTACATGCAGGTTGTCTACAAAATGCAACACCTTGGTTTGTGCGCCGCCACTGCAATGAATCATGCCTTGAATGTGTCCACGGTACTCCTTGAGGACTTCACGGATGATCGGGGCATAGGTACGGGTTGGAGAAAGCACCAACTTTCCTACAGTAAGCGGGCATCCCTCGATCCGATCGGTCAAACCATAACGTCCGGTATAAACCAGATCTGAAGGAATGCCATCATCGAAAGTTTCAGGATATTTCTGGGCCACCTCTTTCGAAAAGACATCGTGACGTGCAGAGGTCAGTCCATTGCTGCCTGTACCGCCGTTATATTCGCTTTCGTATGTAGCCTGTCCCGACGAACTGAGTCCTACGATGCAGCATCCTGCTTTGATATGGGCATTATCAACCACATCTTTCCGCTGCATCCGGGCGGTTACCGTACTATCGACAATAATCGTACGAACCAAATCTCCCACATCCGCAGTTTCACCTCCTGTCGAATAGATACCGACTCCCAAATCGCGCATATTTTGTAAAAACTCTTCGGTTCCGTTAATGACCGCCGAGATCACTTCACCCGGAACCAAACGTTTATTGCGGCCGATTGTCGACGACAGCAAAATATCACTGACAGCCCCCACGCACAACAGATCATCGGTATTCATCACAACTGCATCCTGTGCAATGCCTTTCCATACCGACAAATCTCCTGTTTCACGCCAGTAAGCATAAGCCAAAGAGGATTTGGTTCCGGCTCCATCAGCATGCATAATCAGGCATGAATCGGGATCTCCGGAAAGACGGTCGGGGATAATTTTACAAAACGCTTTAGGATAAAGCCCTTTGTCAATGTTTTTGATTGCGGCATGCACATCCTCTTTCGACGAGGAGACGCCACGTCCAGCATAACGGGAGGAAGTTGACATAATATACAGTTCGTATTATTTTGTAATTGAGTTCAAAGATAGGGATTTTATTTCGTATGTTGCCAACTTTTGCCTATTTTTGCTAAGATAGAATTCTTTATCCATGGCAGTGATACCGACCAAACAGGAGCCCGTATTTGAACTGATCCGTAGCATGAGTAAAGCCGAGAAACGGAATTTCAAACTCTATGCTACCCGTTTGTCCGGGAATCAGCAAGCCAAATTCATCACCCTGTTCGATTGTCTCGACGGGATGGATGAATACAACGAAAAGCGTATCCTGCAACGCTGCCCGATCAAAAAAGAGCAGCTGCCTAACATGAAGGCACACCTTTACAAGCAGATCTTAATTAGTATCCGTTTGTTGGAGGTGCAGCACTCCTTGCACATGCAGTTGCATGAACAGCTCGATTTCGCCCGGATTTTATACAACAAAGGGCTGTACCAACAAAGTTCCAAACTGCTCGACAAAGCAGCGGAACAGGCGCTTCAAACGGAGCAATTCACGATGGCTCTTGATTTTATCGATCTCCAGAAAATGATCGACACCCAAAACACCACGCGAGGCATCATTTCCAAAAGTGAAAAGCTCAATCGTTTGGCAGACACATTGTGCAACCGTATCACGCACATCAGCGAACTGACCAATATCGCCACACAACTCTACGGTCTATATCTCCAATTGGGGTATACCCGCACCCAAAAAGATATCGATCTGATTATCCATGTGTATGGCCAGAGGTTATCCAAATTTGATACATTACCTGAAGAGACACTCTCTTTTACCGAACGCTTTTATCTCTATCAGGCCTATGCATGGTATCATTACATTCTGCACAACATGCTGTTGTGTTACAAATATGTCCGCCATTGGATCGCGCTGTTCGACGAACACCCCCAAATGAAAAGGCTGATGTTTGATGCCTATATGCGTGGTTATTCACGGTTATTGGACAGTCTTTTCCTGTTACGGAGTTATAAACGGTTCGCTCAAACCCTCAACACCTTCGAGCAGGAGATTGCGGGTATCGACAACGTCAGTGACAACTCCCGCATGATCGCTTTGCAGATCCACTACACCCACCAAATCAACAAATATTTTTACGAGGGGTTATTCAACGAAGGGATTAAAATCATCCCGGAGGTGGAAGCATTCGTGCAACGCTACAAAAAACATTTGGACATCCACCACCGCATGCTGCTCTGCTATAAAATTGCATGCCTCTATTTCGGCAGTGGAGATTACGATTCTTGTATGAGCTATCTCAAACGGATCATTAGCACCCGCGATCCTCAGATCCGCCGAGATCTACAATGTTATGCACGAATTCTCAACCTGATCTGCTCCTACGAATCCGGCAGTGACTACAATATCGATTACCAGATCCGTGCTGTATACGTCTTCCTGGACAGAATGAATGACCTTCAACAAGTTCAAAAGGAGATGATGCATTTCCTCAAACGGCTGAATTCAGTCTATGCCAGCAACCTGAAAGATGAGTTCCGCAAACTGTACGAAACGCTTAAACCATACGAACATCACCCATACGAACGTAGGACCTTCTACTATCTGGATGTTCTCTCCTGGCTCCAAAGCAAAGTTGAAGGAATCCCTGTGGGTGAAGTGATCCGTCGCCGGTTTTTAGCCGAAACCCATTAATTTGATTGACTCAGCGCTCACATTGTTTCGACAGCTTTCTGCTGTTGGAATTATACAATACTGAGAAAGCATCGCGCGGAGCATTCTAGTGCTCTTCGCTTATCACATCCTATCACACACGATGACCTTTCTCTTCTCTTTTTCCACACACTTGGGCCTCTTGCCTATCACAACAAAACGACCTTTCACTTCTTAACTTCCTCCTGGTTATTGGTTATGTTTTTCTTATAAAAGGCAGTTAAAAACACCTTTTCCCATTGCTCAAGTTACACTTCTTAAGCATTCTCTACAAAACGAACAGAAAATCTATAACTTCTATACGTTATGAATCTTCCCACCTCAATCTGACGTCACGTTCAACCCTTAATAAAATCGCTACGTTAAAATATTTCCTAAAAAATTTTATAAATTACAATTAGATTTGATTTTTCCTCTTTCAACTTATTATTTTGAACCAAAATTCACCTCTTGGCTTCAATTTTTAGGATTTTTACATGTGTAATTTTTAACATTCCAGCCGCAAACAAACATATTACCACACAGCGATTTGCAAATTATAACACCCTATCTTATATTTGTCCTCACATAACGATAAACAAGAAGCAATATGACAATGGAAAAACATGTTCAGCAGTACGTGGATGATTTCATGGCCAAGATCATCGCGAAAAATCCAGGTGAAAAAGAGTTCCATCAGGCCGTTCACGAAGTGGTCGAATCCTTGGCTCCTTACATTTTGGAAAATCCGATACTTGCCAAAATGAAAATCCTCGAACGAATCGCAGAACCCGAACGAGTTGTAATGTTCCGCGTTCCGTGGCTCAACGATAAAGGTGAAATCGAAATCAACCGTGGTTATCGCGTACAAATGAACAGCGCGATCGGCCCATACAAAGGCGGTTTGCGTTTCCATTCGTCAGTTAACCTCAGCATCTTGAAATTCCTCGCATTCGAGCAGGTTTTCAAAAACAGTTTGACCACCCTGCCCATGGGTGGCGGTAAAGGAGGCTCGGACTTCAACCCCAAAGGCAGATCTGACAACGAAGTGATGAAATTCTGCCAATCCTTCATGACCGAACTCCAACGTCACGTAGGTCAGGATACAGACGTTCCCGCTGGTGATATCGGTGTAGGCGGACGCGAAATCGGCTTCTTGTTTGGACAATACAAACGTCTGCGCAACGAATTCACCGGCACCCTGACCGGTAAAGGCATGGGATGGGGCGGTAGCCCGTTGCGTCCCGAAGCAACCGGTTATGGGGTATGCTACTTTGCACAGGAGATGCTCGCAACCCGCGGCGAAAGCTTTAAAGGCAAAACCGTTGCCATCTCTGGATCCGGTAATGTAGCTCAATATGCCGTACAGAAAGCAACACAGCTGGGAGGCAAAGTCGTTACTCTGTCTGATTCTTCAGGATACATCTACGATCCGAAAGGCATCGATGAAGAGAAATTGGAATACGTATTGGAACTGAAAAATATTTTCCGTGGACGTATCAAAGAGTATGCAGAACGCTATCCAGAAGCAACATACTATGAAGGGCAGCGTCCTTGGAGCGTAAAATGCGACATCGCTCTGCCTTGTGCTACTCAAAACGAAGTGAGCGGTGAAGAGGCCGAAATGCTGGTAGCGAACGGTTGCATCTGTGTAGCCGAAGGAGCCAACATGCCTTCCACTCCTGAAGCCATCAAAGTATATCAGCAACACAAGATTCTTTACGCTCCGGGCAAAGCAGCCAACGCGGGTGGTGTAGCCACTTCCGGATTGGAGATGACCCAGAACTCTGAACGGCTCGTTTGGTCACCCGAAGAGGTGGACAACCGTCTGCACGGCATCATGCGCAACATTCATGCTGCATGTGTAAAATACGGCACTGAACCCGACGGATACATCAACTACGTCAAAGGAGCCAACATCGCCGGCTTCATGAAGGTAGCCAACGCAATGCTCGCACAAGGTTGCGTTTAATCTTCCAGTAGAGGATTAAAACAGTCAAAACCATATACACAAAAAGCAGGGCCAACGACCCTGCTTTTTTATTGCATATTTTCAATTCTCCGCCTTGCGCCACCTATCAGCCAAACAACACACAGTACAGAAGTGACGCCACAGCTCGCTCGTGCGTTCACGACACCGTCCTATGCACCTCTGTCACAATGCGACATTCACACAATCGCACTGATCGACAGGCCTAAAGCGCATTAAACATAACAGATTCTCTTACAATTGAATACGATCAATCTCGCCAAAAGTGAAAGGTTGAATTTGACACGATCCCAATCCGTCCATCAATACAAAATTGACCGATTTAGCCGCTTTTTTCTTGTCGAGTTTCAGTGCCTGCAACAGCTGTGGCAATTCAACTCCAGACTGTACCGGCAACCCCATCTTCTCCACAACAGCCCGTACTCGATCTGCCTCCTCCTGAGTCAATGTTCCTTGCTGTACCGAAAGTGCAGCAATCATCACCAAGCCAATTGCAACAGCCTCTCCATGCAGATATTCTCGCGTACTCTTCTCAATGGCGTGAGCAAATGTATGCCCCAGGTTCAATTTACGTCGGTCTCCCTGTTCCCGTTCATCACGTTCGACGATATCGGCTTTGACCCGTACTGCCCGATGAACAGCCTCCAGCAACAAAGGCCGATTTTCTCGAAACTCTTTCAGGGTATGAGCTTCGAACAGTTTGAACAGCTCAGGATCAGCAATCAATCCTGACTTGATAATCTCGGCCAGTCCGGATTTAAATTCACGCTCCGGCAACGTATCCAGCAGCGAAAGGTCGCATAGTACAAAATCAGGCTGGTTAAATGTGCCAACCATATTTTTGTAACCTTCGAAATTGACTCCGTTTTTTCCACCGACACTCGCATCTACCTGAGCCAGCAAGGTCGAAGCAACAAAACCGAACGACAAACCACGCATATAGGTGGAAGCTACAAAACCGGTCACATCGGTGACAATTCCCCCTCCAAAGCCCAAAATAAACGTACTGCGGTCAGCACCGAGATTCAACAGTTCACCATACAGCCGCTGTGCAGTAGCCAATGTTTTGTTGGTTTCACCCAAGCCGATCAAACAATAATCATAACGTCCGATAATAGATCGATATGTATGATAAACATGCTCGTCGGCAATCACAATCACCCGTTTGCCTTCGGGCAGATAATTTTCCAAAGAATTGACCACATCGCCAATCACGATCCTCGAGGGCTCTTTGCCCAGGCGGGATACTTCAATAATCTCTCTCATAATTCAACAGGTTATTCCCAAAAACGGGCACCATTAATTACTCTAACGGCTTCAATCTCTTGCAATCATGCTGCCAAAGCATAAAAATTACCGTTATAACCGCATTTTCAGGAGAACGATCCTCAGACAAAGATAAATTATCCCCATTTATTTCGTACCTTTGTGTCCGTTAAAAAATTCATATATGCAGAAAATACGCAATATCGCGATCATTGCCCACGTCGATCACGGTAAAACAACGTTAGTCGATAAGATGATCCTGCAGGGACATCTCTTCCGGGACAATGAAAAAGCCGGCGAACTGATCATGGATAACAACGACATCGAACGTGAACGCGGCATCACCATTCTGTCAAAAAACGTGTCAGTTGTTTACCATGACTACAAAATCAACATCATTGACACCCCGGGCCACTCCGACTTCGGTGGAGAGGTAGAGCGGGTTCTCAATATGTGTGACGGTGTACTGTTGCTGGTCGATGCCTTCGAAGGCACCATGCCTCAGACCCGTTTCGTATTGCAAAAAGCCCTTGCATTGGGCAAAAAACCGATCGTAGTAGTTAACAAGGTGGATAAACCAAACTGCCGTCCCGAAGAGGTTTACGAACAGGTATTCGATTTGATGTTCACTTTGGGAGCCACGGAAGAGCAGTTGGATTTTGTCACCATCTACGGTAGTGCAAAACAGGGTTGGATGTCACACGTTTGGAAAGAACGGACCAACGACATCACTCCGCTGCTCGACGCTATCATCGACAACATTCCTGCTCCGGCCGTTGTAGAAGGAACACCACAATTGCTGATCACCTCCCTGGAATACTCTCCATACGTAGGTCGTATCGCTATCGGTAAAGTTACCCGCGGTACGCTGAAAGCTGGCATGCCGGTGACTTTGGCAAAACGCGACGGCAAGACCATGATCAAGACTCGCATCAAGGATTTGATGGTTTTCGAAGGGTTGGGTAAAACCAAAGTGGAACAGGTTGAATGTGGCGAGATCTGTGCATTGGTAGGTATCGACGGATTCGAAATCGGCGATACAATCTGCGATTACGAAAATCCGGAACCGCTTGATCCGATCGCAATCGATGAGCCGACCATGAGCATGCTCTTTACCATCAACGATTCGCCCTTCTTCGGCAAAGATGGCAAATATGTCACCTCGCGCCACATCAAAGAACGGTTGGATCGTGAATTGGAGAAGAACTTGGCCCTGCGCGTCGAACAAGGCACCTCTTCCGATAGTTTCATCGTATATGGTCGTGGTGTACTGCACCTCTCAGTGTTGATCGAGACCATGCGTCGTGAAGGATATGAGCTGCAGGTAGGTCAGCCCCACGTCATCATCAAAGAGATCGATGGCCAGAAATGCGAACCGATCGAAGAGCTGACTGTAGATGTACCTGAAGAGAGCGCAGGAAAAGTTATCGAATTGACCACCAAACGCAAAGGAGTATTGACCGACATGCAAACCATTCATGACCGGCAACGGCTTCAATTCGACATTCCTTCTCGCGGTATCATCGGTTTGCGCAGCAATTTGTTGACAGCAACTGCCGGCGAAGCGGTCATTTCGCACCGTCTGAAGGGCTTTGAGCCTTACAAAGGGGATATCGAAATGCGCACCAACGGGTCCCTCATCGCCATGGAGACTGGAACCGCTTATGCTTATGCAATCAACAAACTCCAAGACCGTGGAACCTTCTTCGTTTCCCCGGGTGAAGAGATCTATTGCGGACAAGTAGTCGGCGAGAGCACCCGTTCGGACGATATCGTGATCAACCTGACCAAATCGAAAAAGTTGACCAATATGCGTGCCAGCGGTTCAGATGAAAAGGTATCCATTGCCCCGCCGGTGATCTTCTCACTGGAAGAGGCGCTGGAATACATCAAAGAGGACGAATACGTAGAGGTTACACCCAAACACATTCGTCTGCGCAAGATTCTGCTGAACGAAACAGACCGCAAACGTCAGGCAAAATAAACGATTGGCTTCAGACGTTTTGTTGTAAATGAGGAGTCTAACTCAACTGAGAGGTAACACGTTGGACAAAAAAAGAACAGGCTGATATTTTTTGTATCTCAAGTTCAAGCGAGCTTACCGTGTTATTTAGACTGAAAAACGACGGCACAAAGATGTTTTCAAAAACGTGAATATGAGACTATGCGTTTGTGAACCTCAGATTCAAACTTGATTTCATCGTTTAGTCAACTCCTCTGTATACGACATAATTTTAAATAAGAACTGACTTCATATAAACGGAATTCAAACCAAACTTCAAAAAATACTGATTCATGAAACGATTCCGCCTCGGAACCAAGTTCCTGACCACCGTCTCGATGCTTTTGTTGCTCCCGATGACGATCTTGGCAGCCAACAAGCAGGATAACCGTCCCGCTGTTACCACTGCTGCTATCCCAACTAACTACAAAGAGATTTGCAACGCGCTGCCCTCTCAAAATCTGCAGCACCCATATCTGGTTTTTGACGAAGCCGGAAAGAATGCAATTCTCGACAACATCAAAAAAGATGAACATGCAGCAACGGTTTATCAGATGCTGGTTCTTGAAGGAGAGCGTTACCTCCGCGTAGACAACGCCCCCGAACCCGCAATGAATGATATCCGCGCTCGTTTCACCGGTAAAGATGATCATGCAGCTTATCAGAACTATTACCAATACGGAAGTATCATCTGCGCCTTGTTATACCAGTTTACGGGTGACACCGTTTACGCTCAACGCTCTTATGAACTGGCTTCGAAACTTTGCGCAATGGACACCTGGAGATTGAGTGCACACTGCTTTGAGACCTTATATGAGCGTGTATGGCCCTATGGCGCTAAAGATGATCAGGTCGTTTTCCCATTCGATATTTGGGTTGGTGACGCAGCTGCCGACTTGGCTCTCACTTACGACTGGATCTACCCGGCTCTGAACAAAGCTCAACGCGATCGTCTTCGTAACGGTCTGCTTGAACAGGCTATTTTGCGTGTACGCAACAACTATGAATATGCATGGTGGGCCTCTGCATACAAATGCAACTGGTCTGGTATCTGCTACAACGGTCTCGGTCTGGCGGCTCTTACCCTGCTGAACGAAGATCCTCAATTGACTGACGTAGTGATTCGCAGTGTCGAAGGTATCGGAGGCATGTTGAGCAACATCACTCCCGAAGGTGGTTGGCAAGAGGGCCGTCACTATGCCGTTTATGGTCTCAGCCAAGCCATGATCTTTATGGACGCCATGAAACGTCTCACTGACGGGAAAATCAATATGTTCGAAATCGAAGGTGTGAAAAAGGCTCCGGCTGACTTTGCACTCTTTGGCATGACCGGTAACTTCAACGACGGCGGTGTACGCGATAAAGGTATCGGTGGACCGATCGGTTCTCCGGCCATGTATGGCAAACTGGCTGCCGAAACAGGCGATGGGGTTGCCATGTATTATATCGACACCTTCCTTGGTGATTACAAACAACGCGCTTTCGGTGGTGTACGTAACAACGCCATCAATACCATTTGGGATCTGATTTGGCCTATCCCGACCAATATTCCAGCTGTCAAACCTGCCGATGCCTCTAAATATTTCCCTGGCATTGAATGGGCTTTCATGCGTAAGGATTTTGGCGATGAATATCTGCAGGTTGCAACCAAATGCGGCAAACACGATGATCCCCACCACGGACACCTCGACGCAGGTACATTCAACCTGACCTGGAAAGGGGAATCGGTTATCGGCGAGTTCTCACAAGAGTTCTACGATATGTTCATTTTCGATGACGGTCGTTGGGACTACCTCAACATCCGCAGTTTGGGTCACAATGTTGTATTGGTCAACGGTGAGGAGCAGATCATCGCTAAACGTAAAAATCAGCCTTGGAAAGAGGGCATCGGTGGTGAGATTACCAAATTCGAGTCACTGCCTACATACGCATACACCCAGATGGATGCAACCAAAACTTATCCCGGTGTAGAGCTCAAAGGTTGGAAACGTACTTTGATTCTCGACAAAGAGAATAATATCGTTCTGGTTCTTGACAAGATCAAGAGTGCTAAAGACGCACAGATCGACCTGCTGTTCCACTCCAATATCAACATGGCTGTTGCGCCTGACGGAAGCTATGCTTCACTCGACGGAGAGAAAGCTCACATGGAGATGCGTGCAATGTGCAGTGCTCCATTGACCATTTCGAAACAGAATCAATTCTACTACCGTATTGTAGAAAAGGCTCCATACTCTTGGATTCCTTGCCTCTACACCACGGTAAAAGCTCCGAGCGAGACGACGGTAATCGGAACTGTTTTCTATCCAACTGAACTGAAAGATCAGGCTGCTGGTGCCAACCAGTTTACACTTGATGAAAGCGGTAAAAATCCTGTACTGCGCTATACCGTCGGTGACAAAAACTATGCATACGAAATTTCTGATTCGGGTGTAAAAGCACTCTAATCAGTCAATACTTCCATTACAGAGATAGAGTCAATCCTAAGGATTGACTCTATCTTTTTTATATCCTTACATACACTGCTCTTCTCTGTTGGACCAAATTTCAACTGATAATCTTTTCTTCACTATAATTTAAAGTCGATTCTCTGTTTTTATTAATAAATTTGGTGATAATTACGTCATTACAACAGATAATTCACAAACAACAATTTCCACCTCAAACTATTTACCTATGAAAAAGCTGTACTTTACTGCGTGGTGTTTGCTCCTAAACATCGGGCTATTGTCGGCTCAACCTACCCCGACACCAACCAATGACACCCCTGAATTCATCGATCACTTTTATACGAACGTCCGAAACTACATCCGCATCCCAGACATTCCGGGATACATCACACTGAAATGTGACCTGCACATCCATACAGCCTATTCGGACGGTGCGGTATGGCCTTCCGTCCGCGTCGATGAGGCATGGAGCGAAGGATTGGATGCCATCGCTATCACCGAACACATTGAAAATCGCCCCAATGTACGCAACGGACTGCTAAAGGGCGACCACAATCAATCCTACCAAATTGCGAAAAAACAGGGTGATCGCATGGGGATTCTGGTGATTCCGGGTGCTGAAATATCTCGCTACAAACCTTTTGGACATTTCAACGTTTTCTTTTTAAAGGACGCGAATGCTTTGGATGTTGCCGATTCGCTGAAGGCTATTGACGCTGCGATCGAACAAGACGCATTCATTATGTGGAATCATCCCGGCTGGCCCGACTACAAGGTTACCATGTACGATATACACAAAAAGTTAATTGAAGAGAATAAGATTCACGGCATCGAGTTAATTAACGGACCTGAATACCATCCTAAAGCTATTGCATGGTGCCGGGATTACAATTTGGCCTATCTGTGCGGAACAGACGCACACGGTCTAATTGTCACCAAATACGGTTCATCGCGCATGCCCCGACAAATGACTTTAGTCTTTGCCAAAGAACGTTCAGTCGAAGGGATCAAAGAGGCCATGTTTGCTCGACGGACTGTTGTCGTCTTCCATGATTTACTGATCGGTCCGGCTCAATATCTCAGTGAACTGGTGAAGGCCTCACTCAGCAGTACCCTTGTTTCGCGCAACGAGCAGAAAAAAATCTCGACGTTGGACATTTTCAACAATTCGGATATTTCATTCAAGACCATTATCAACAACCTTCCTGTAATACTGCATGCGGGCTGCATCACCCGAATCAATTTACCGGATAATCAGCAAGAGCTCGAATTGACAAACTGTCTAATTACTGAAAACGAGACACTGAAAATGCCTATTCCGTTCGGCAACTAAGCCTAAGGGAAGACAATCACATTTAAGCCCGAAGAGCATTGGCAAAGGTTGCCGATTGCGCTTCGGGCTTTTTATTGTGTCCATGAATAAGGAAGCAAACTTACAACGGGGATGCGAATTTACTGACCTGACACTTCAATCACACGTCTGGCCCCGCTTTCATGAAAGAATTTTCGACTACTTAGGAGCCTTGCGATAGAGATATACCGCAATGCAAGCATAGATCAAATTGGGAATCCAAACCGCAATACCCGGCGGCAACAGACCGCCTTTAGCAAATTCATCCGTAAACTTACTAAAGAGGATGAATGAGAAGCAGAGGACAATGCCAATACCGATATGCAGACCGGTACCACCCCGTACCTTGCGCGACGACAGCGAGACTCCGATCAACGTCAAAATAAATGTCGAGAAGGGGGCAGAAAAGCGTTTGTGCCACTCAACTTGAAAATGCGGCACCATATCAGACCCTTTCTCCTTCTGTTGCTTGATAAAGCGGCCCAGCTCCGAAATATTCATCGTGGTCACCACATCTTGCATACGCCCCAGCTCATTCAGTTTCAGGTTGATCACCGTATCCAACGGTTGCGTATTATTAAAGATCTCTTTTTCATCTTCAAAGTGACGCATAATGCTCTTGGGGGCACTCCACCGCCCGGTCTCTGCATCAAACTTTACATTGCTTGCCTCCAAAGATGAAACAATAGCACCATCTTCATAGGTCTCCAACACGAAATAGCCCGCTGCATTGGTTTGCCCCTGAAAGTCCCGAATATAAACAAACGTACCGGGTTCGATCTGGCGATAAATATGCCGGTCGTACTTCATGTTTTTCATTCGTTTGAGATATTGCATCTCAAAATCCAATCGATGCGTATTTGCAATCGGAATCACCACCAGGTTCAATGCCAAACTGACCACAGTAATGATAGCCGCACTGAGGAAATAGGGCCACAAAAAACGCTTAAAGCTCACACCTCCAGACAGAATCGCAATGATCTCGGTCTGATAGGCCATTTTCGACGTAAAGAAAATGACCGCAATAAACGTAAACAGTCCACTGAACTGGTTAATGAAGAAGGGAATAAAATTGACGTAATAAGCAAAGGCAATTTTAGAAAGCGGGGCCTTCAACTCAATGAAGTCATCGATCTTTTCGGCTGCATCGAAAATAACCACGATGACAATGATCAGGGCTATGGCAAAGATATAAGTTCCGAGGAACTTACGCATGATGTAACGGTCGAGTATCTTGACTCCCGGAAATTTCAATTTCATAGCCTACGCGATAGTTTTTCAACCATGACGGCCTTCCACTCAGGGAAGGTGCCTTGTAAAATTTGTTTACGGGCTTCACCCACCAGCCACAAATAAAAGGCAATATTGTGCAGACTGGCAATCTGAGCCGCCATCATCTCTCCGGCAATAGCCAAATGGCGCAAATATGCTTTGGTGTAAAGGGTATCAACAAAACAGTGTCCCATCGGATCAATCGGCGAAAAATCATCGCTCCATTTCCGATTGCGAATATTGATTACCCCTTCACTGGTAAAGAGCATACCATTTCGACCGTTACGTGTCGGCATCACACAATCGAACATATCCACACCCCGCTCAATCGCCTCGAGCAGATTGATCGGAGTTCCCACGCCCATCAAATAACGAGGTCTATCCTGTGGCAAAATCGAATTGACCAACTCGATCATTTCATACATCACCGGCGCTGGCTCACCTACTGCCAATCCGCCAATCGCATAGCCATCCGCATTAAACTGTTGCACGAATTGTGCAGAACGGGACCTCAAATCAGGATATGTACACCCCTGCACGATCGGGAACAGAGATTGATAATGGCCATATTTCGGCTGGGTCTTTTCGTACTGATTAAAGCAACGCTCCAACCAACGTGACGTCCGCTCCCAAGACTGTTTGGCATAACCGTACTCCGCATCACCCGGAGGACATTCATCGAATGCCATCATGATATCGGCTCCGATACTGCGCTGAATATCGATCACATTCTCGGGCGTAAACATATGCAAAGAACCGTCGATGTGAGAATGAAAACGGCACCCCTCTTCGGTTAATTTACGGCACTCTGCCAAAGAAAAAACTTGAAATCCTCCGCTATCGGTCAAAATAGGACGATCCCAACTGCAAAAACGATGCAAACCTCCTGCCTTTTCGAGAATATCGGTTCCGGGACGCAAATAGAGATGGTAGGTGTTACCCAAAATAATCTGAGCCCCAACCTCTTTCAGGTCCCGATGAAAAATTCCCTTTACACTACCAACGGTCCCCACCGGCATAAAGATCGGGGTGAGAATCTCTCCATGATCGGTACTAATTACTCCGGCACGCGCTGCGCTGCGGGAATCGGTATGCTGTAACTGGAATTTCATGCGGATATTGATCTGAACAAGGGGCTCAACATCACCCCAACTCAAAAGTGTTGCGAATGATGCAAAGGTAAATAAATTTCCCAAATTAACGGGAAGATAGTCGCTTTACTCTTTTGAGGTTTGTCCGAAATCATGTAGCTTTGCACGAAACACTCTCTCGTCACGTGAATTTTTCTGACATATACCATAAGCTATTGATCACGAGCAATGTGCTCGAATCCCAGTGGGCATGGATTCTCATCGGAACCCTGCTCATTCTATTTTTTATCCAACTCTACTATTATTTGGGCATTTACGGAGGATTGCCCCGCTTCCGCAACAATCGAGGCATATCCCCCGATACAGTTCCCCCTCCTGTTTCGATTGTCGTAGTCGTTCGCGAAAATGCCTACTACTTCATCGAAAACACCCTGCCGTTACTGCTCACACAACAATACCATCAGTTTGAGGTCGTAGTGGTCGATTGCAGCTATGATGACGAAATCAGCCTGCAACTCAATGAAATGGCCATGCAATATCCGCATCTGAAGCTGACTCGTATCAACCCACAACCCAACTACGAACACAGCAACAAACTGGCTCTTACTGTTGGAATCAAAGCCGCTACGTACGAACACCTCCTCTTTACCACTATCGACTGCTACCCCACCTCGCAACGTTGGCTCTCCATCATGGCTAAAGGCTTTATCTGCGGAGATGTGGTGATCGGCTACTGTAATCTCGAAATCAAAAAAGGCTTTGCCAACCGATTCATCCGCTGCAATCGGTTAGCCACCTCAATACGCTATCTGGCAGCCGCAATTCGCGGACACGCCTATCGTGGCATCCGACACAACATTGGCTTCACGAAATCGCTCTACTTTTCGCACCGTGGATACAACTACCTGAATATGAACATCGGTGAAGACGATCTGTTTATTCAGTCAATCGTCACCCGTCGCAACGTCAGTGTCATCATGAATCCACACGCGACCATTCGGGAAACTCAATACGGAGGACTCAGATGGTGGCGCTCAATCCGAAAAATACAGACCTACGCCTTCCGATACTATCCACTACAGATACGATTCCAAACCGCTTTCGAGCTATGGACCCGTGCATTATTGTTTATAGCGGCAATCGTAGCTTTGGTCGTACTACCTTTGTGGTGGAAACTCCTTCCGGCACTCGTTTTGCTATTGCGTTTACTGATTGTCGAGATCAAGATCTGGAGTATCGGCAGACGACTCGGTGAACGTAAAATGGCGGGCACCTACATTCTGTACGATCTCGTAGCACCACTCAGTGAACTCTGCCTGGCCTTGAGCCGCAGGCTGCGCCCCAATAAAGCGATATGGAGATAGAGCAATACATAGTCGCTACCGACCAACAACTCATCGAATTTGCACTCAAAGGAGATTCGATCGCTTTTGAACATCTTTTCAACCGCTACCGAGACTCGATTTACCAGTTATATATCCAGCGTACCGGAGGAAATGTCGATGATTCAAACGATCTGCTGCAGGAGACTTTTGTCAAGGTATTTTTAAAATTGGACAGCTACAACCCAGAACACACATTCGGCAAATGGGTCTATACGATTGCACGCAACACCTTCATCGATTTTACCCGTCGGCGGCGTGACGATACAATCTCCATAGATCGGGCCGGGGAGACCATGTGTGCACTGCCGGCTCCTGACAGTCCCAATCCGGAAGAGCACATGATTACTCACCAAAATGCGGCCCAATTCGAACAATTCCTCAACAAGATGACGCCACGTTATCGGGAATTAATCCAATTGCGTTTTTTTCGTGAGTTTTCATACAAAGAGATTGCAGACAAACTGCAACTACCAATCGGAACCGTCAAGACTCAGATTCATCGCGCTCGGGAACAGCTCTGCCGCTACATCACCGAACATAACGACGACCAGCCATGAGCCGCAAAGAGCATACACCCTCTAAAGATCGCCTTTCGATCGCGACTGTATCTGCGACAATGCCCCACGCACAAACAGCCCTCAGCAGGTATCTGCGCCGTCCAATCAACAATGCGTTCCCCCAAGACTCACCCCAATCATAATTTTGGGGCCCGGATTTCCACAAGGAGCAAAAATCATGTAAGAAAAGATCAATCACAGACAAACATAATTCGACAACAGCAATCGACATTACCTTCCATCACATAGATACCTCTTGCCTATCCACGCGCGCCACATATACAAGCCCAACAAAAGACAACAATTGACCAAATACACCCGACAAAACTGAGCAATTAGCTGCAACCTCAATAAATCCAATTTTCCCTAAAACTCATTGCAGGTTCAACACCAAACTGCCGTAACCATGTCGCATACATCTGAAAATACAGCTTCCGTTGCCACGCCGCATTATGGAATAGAGTTGATTGAGCACTACTTTCCAGGACTCACCCCAACTCAACACGAACAATTCGCAGCCCTAAATGCACTGTACCGGGAATGGAATGCCAAAATTAATGTGATCTCCCGCAAGGATATTGACTTGCTTTACTTGCACCATGTACTGCATTCATTAGCCATTGCGCGTTTCTGCACCTTTGCGCCTGGAGCACGAGTTCTTGATGTGGGTTGTGGCGGTGGATTTCCGGGCATTCCCCTGGCTATTCTCTTTCCAGAGGCTCGTTTCACATTGGTCGATTCAATCGGTAAAAAAATTAAGGTAGTCAACGCCGTTGCCGAAGCAATCGGTCTAAACAACCTGACCGCACACCATGCACGGGTCGAAACCATTCAAGACAAATTTGATTTTGTGGTCAGCCGTGCCGTTACCGAAATGAAACCATTTCTCGGTTGGATATGGAATAAAATCGAACCGCTTAATCATGCGGGCTCACTATCAAATGGTGTATTATATCTGAAAGGCGGTGATCTTGAAGCCGAACTCGCGGCAACAAAAAAGCCGTACACGATTTATGACATCCACGAGCAGTTCTTCGAACCTTTTTTTGAGACAAAAAAGGTGGTGTATATACCACGTTAAACACATGTAACGTCACATGACAACCATCTTGTGGGAAAGGTTTTTCTCCAAACAGAGTGCTTAACTGTATTGATAAACTCATTTCCTTTTTCGGATTTTGCCATCAAAAAAACATAGACACGTTGTCTTTCGACATCTTTCATTGTCGCAAAATCCAGGAATAGGCAATTCATTTTTACAAATCATGCTATGTAACTGCCCGACAGAGAGCAAAAAATAGCTTGGAAATTTTTGAATCATTCAAAATTGTTTTACCTTTGCACTCCGTGCGCCGAATACCGCTTGACCATATAATAAGATGATTGTCATCAGGGATGCGGTGAAGGCAGAAAGTGATAATATTTAAATAAAAGATAAACCGATGAAAAGGACTTTCCAACCCTCGCAGAAAAAAAGAATTAACAAGCACGGATTCCGTGAAAGAATGGCTACGGCTAATGGCCGCAAAGTGCTTGCTGCACGTCGTGCTAAAGGACGCAAAAAGCTGACCGTTTCAGACGAAGCTCGCGCAAAATAGTGCGTAGATTCGGTTGCGTTCTGCGCGACAGAATACTTATAAGGCTGCTGCAGAGCAGCCTTTTGTGTTTTTGAAACTTTGTCTCAAAAGGCTTATACTCCTTCTCGAACTTTTTAGAAACAGAGGATTCAGCACACTTGCAGCAGACCTATCCACAGAACCTTCGCATAACCACATCGGCAGCACCTACAGTCATATAGTGGGTTCTGGGTTGCGATCCGCTTCAGTCGATCCCCAATAATGGAGGCAAACAATGATCGACAAAGATCATTACGGGACCTTACTCATCTGTAGGGACACGTAAAATAGAGATTTCGACTTTCAGTTGCGACCCACAGCCACAGCGATATTTTCTCGCGCCTACTTACAACCCAATTTGTACAAAAACATTATTCAATATGTTTAACCTTCCCGCTTCCGTTGCCCCACTGGCTGAAAAGCTCAATCACGGAGGGCGCCTTACCCGAACTGAGGCCAAAACATTGATTACGGATGCACCCCTCGCTCTGTTAGGGTTGTTAGCGACACAAGCCAAAGAGCGTACAAGCGGTAAAGCCGTCTTCTACAACCGTAATTTCCATATCGAGCCCACAAATATCTGTGTTTTCAATTGCCGTTTCTGCTCCTACCGCCGACCTGCCGATTCTCCCGAAGCATGGGATTACTCCATGGAAGACATTCTCAAGCAAGTCGATCAACACAAAAATAGCGGGGCAACAGAGATCCATATCGTAGGAGGCGTACACCCCCGCAACGGACTGGATTATTACATCGAACTGATCCAGGCTATTCGGGTAAAGATGCCTCATGTATCCGTCAAAGCCTTCACGGCTATCGAGCTTGCATACATGATTCACAAAGCCGGACTCAGTCTCGAAGAGGGACTTGCTCGTCTCAAAGCGGCAGGTATGGAGGCCATTCCCGGCGGCGGTGCGGAAATTTTTGCGGAACCGATCCGTTCACGTATATGTCCTGAAAAAGGGAGCGCAGAAGAGTGGCTGGCGGTACATCGTGCTGCCCACAAGCTGCAGATTCCGACCAACGCTACGATTCTTTACGGTCATATTGAATCTCTGGACGACCGCATAGATCATCTCGACCGTCTGCGTAGCCTGCAAGATGAAACGGGAGGATTCAATGCTTTCATTCCGCTCAAATACCGCAGTCTCCACAACTCCATGGAGAGTATCGGTGAAGTTAGCATTGTCGAGGATATGCGTATGATGGCCTTGGCACGCCTCTATCTCGACAACATTCCCCACATCAAAGCCTACTGGCCAATGTTTGGAAAAACGACTGCGCAATTGGCTCTTGCTTTCGGAGCCGATGATATGGACGGCACCATTGACGACAGCACAAAAATCTACTCAATGGCTGGCGCTGAAGAGCGTAAGCCCTCCGTTACTACTGCAGAGATGGAGGAGATGATACGTTCTGCAGGCTATGAGCCAGTCGAGCGCGACACGTTTTACAATCCGGTGAAAAAATAGTACCTTAGCGCCAAATCGCTTCCCAATCTGAGTATGGAATATCTTCGTAAATTGATCGCTAAAATCAGCGGTAATCCTATCGCCCGCAACTTGGTATTGGCTTTTTGCGCCATTATCGTATTCGGTTTCGTTGCCAACCTGTTGCTGAACCTGTTCACCCGACATGGACAAATCCGTGAAGTACCGGACCTGAGCGGCATGACCATCGACGAAGCCAAACATGCCGGCAAAGGAGCATCACTCCGGATCGAAATCAATGACTCACTCTATGTTCCGGCTTACCCCGGCGGAGTCATCCTCGAACAGAATCCGGAAGCAGGAGCCAAAGTCAAATCGGGACGTCGTGTATTTGTTACCATCAACTCATACAACCAAAAGATGGTGACTATCCCTTATGTAACCGGGTATTCACTACGTCAGGCCAAAAGTAATCTCGAGATGGCCGGACTCGAAATCGACAAGTTGATTTACCAAAACGATTTGGCAACCAATAACGTACTCGAAGAGCGATACAACGGACGAATCATTCGACCGGGCAACAAGGTGCAAGCCGAAATGGGCTCCGGAATCACCTTGGTAGTCGGCTTGGGTAGTGAAGATGCCGTTCAGGCTGTTCCTCGTCTTACCGGATTCTCTGCACGCGAAGCAAAATCCAGATTATGGGAGGCCGGGTTCAACGTCGGTCGGATCAAACGTGATGCAGAAATCAATTTGCTCAATGAAAAAGAGGCACAAGTTTGTGCGCAATCTCCGGCTGCCGGAACACGCCTTGGTCTGGGCACTCCCGTCGATTTCACCTTAACACTGGACGAAAAAAAGATCGAAGAGGGGCACAAGCAGGCAGACCGGTCAATGCGTGCGGCAGCTAAGGCACATGCAGAAGCAGCCGATTCAACCGCAAAAACAAAATAACACATCCTGCTCTGCTACGTTGCATCAACTATAAAATTGCCTGCACTAACAACATTCGTCTTTGCTTAAATTTTCTGTCCGAATCAAATGATATCGATGAAACCGACTGATCTCACCGAACCGTTAACTGATGACATTTTACTGCCTGACACGGACGAAGAGCAGCAAGACGAAATGTATGAACACTTCAGTCTGACGGTTGACAAAGGACAAGCCCTGCTTCGCATTGACAAGTTCCTGACCAATCGGATGGAAGGAGCCTCACGCAACCGGATTCAAACAGCTGCTGATGCTGGCAACATTCTGGTAAACGGAAAGCCGGTCAAATCCAGTTACAAGGTAAAACCGCTTGATCGGATTTCGATTGTCATGCCTTATCCGGTCCGCGAAGTTGAGATTATTCCCGAAAACATACCTCTTGACATTCCATACGAAGACGAAGACATCATCATTGTGAACAAACCGGCCGGTATGGTCGTACATCCGGGACATGGGAACTATTCAGGGACGTTGGTAAATGCGCTTACCTATCATCTGAAAGATTTACCGCTGTTCCAAAGTGGAGATATGCGTGCAGGATTGGTGCATCGCATTGACAAAAACACCTCGGGAATTCTCGTTATTGCCAAAAATGAACGGGCACACGCAAAATTGGCCAAACAATTTTTCGATCACACCATCGACCGTGTCTATTGTGCATTGGTATGGGGAAATATGGAGAGCGACGAGGGAACAATTATTGGCAACGTCGGACGCAGCACAAAAGACAGACTAAAAATGGCTGTTTATCCTGACGGTTCACAAGGGAAACATGCTGTTACACATTACAAAGTGCTCGAGCGTTTAGGTTACGTCAATCTGATTGAATGCAGACTCGAAACCGGACGTACGCACCAGATTCGCGTACACATGGAATATATTGGCCATCCTCTATTTAATGATGAACGTTACGGCGGAGACCGCATCCTCAAGGGCACTACATTTTCCAAATACAAACAGTTTGTCGAGAACTGTTTTCAACAGTTGCCTCGCCATGCGCTGCATGCCCGCAGCCTCGGATTTATACATCCCACCACAGGCCAATACATCCATTTCGAAAGCGAATTGCCCAACGACATGCAAACAGTTATCGAGCGTTGGCGCAATTATGTAGCCAACCGCCCCACCGAATAATCTGAGATACTACTCGTAACAGCCAGGCCAAGTCAACAAATAGCTCGCTTCCCCAAACATATTATCGTATTATATTTAGTCGCTCTGTAACCTCCAATACAACGGCAATGAGCGATATTAGAAGTAACACATTTGTTATAACAGGCACACGACATATTGAAAACAGAAAGGCGAGATCCCTACTTGATCTCGCCTTTCTATTGATTAAAATAATCCGTTGTTGTCCAAACGGCCAATAGGACTTACTATTTCTTATTCTTATTGGATTTTGCGATGATTTCACGACAAGCCTCTAAAGTAAGCTCCTCGGGAACTTGTCCCTTCGGAATACGATAGTTTTTGCCATCGAATGCAATATACGGACCATAACGTCCATTCAATACTTGCATGGCAGGCTCCTCAGCAAAAGTTTTGATCGGCTCTTTCATCTTCTGATCTTTGATTCGCTTCTGCTCAATCAATTCGATCGCACGGGTCAACTCAATCGTATAAGGATCATCGGTCTTGGCCAAAGAGACAAATTTGCCGTCATGACGTACATAAGGCCCAAAACGGCCTACACCAATAACGACCTCTTTCCCCTCAAATTCACCCAAATTACGAGGCAACTCGAACAAAGCCAACGCCTCTTCCAATGTAATGGTAGCGATTAATTGCCCCTTTTTGAGGCTGGCAAAACGAGGTTTCTCTTCGTCACCTTCGCCTCCTCCGATCTGAGCGACCGGACCAAAGCGTCCTATTTTTACAAAGACTGGCTTACCGCTCTTGGGATCAACTCCCAACTGATGGACTTGACTACTTTTGACAGGCTTGCTCTCCAAAGCTTCATTGACCTTATTGTGGAACTCTCCGTAAAAATTGCGAATCATCTCCGGCCAACTCATCTCGCCCATCGCAATTTCATCAAACTGCTTCTCTACCGATGCTGTAAAATTGTAGTCCATCACTTCGGCAAATTGCGTATCCAAAAAATCAGTCACAATCATACCGATATCCGTCGGAGAAAGTTTATTCTTCTCTTTACCTACCGTTTCGCTCAAAGTCTTGCGCGTAATTTTACCTTTCGCCAAAACCATTTGAGCATAGTTTCGTTTGACCCCATCCCGATTCTCTTTCACCACATAGCCACGGGTAATAATGGTCGAAATGGTTGGCGCATACGTAGATGGACGCCCGATCCCCAATTCCTCAAGGCGTTTAACCAGCGAGGCCTCACTATATCGCGGTGGAGCTTGCGTAAAGCGCTGAGAAGAGGTTACGGAATTAGCCAATAACAGATCTCCCACCTTCATGGCTGGCAACAGTGTCGTATCTTTTTCCGGCTCATCCTCAACAGATTCCGAATAGAGCCGTAAGAAACCGTCAAATTTGATTACCTCACCAGTTGCCGTAAAATGCTCAGCTTGACCCTCTACAGCGATATCAACCAAGGTTCGTTCAGCCTGTACACTGGCCATCTGAGAAGCTACAGTACGCTTCCAGATCAAATCATAAAGGCGTTTTTCCTGCGGAGTTCCTTCAATTGAACGGCGATCCATATAAGAGGGACGGATTGCCTCGTGTGCCTCCTGCGCTCCTTTTGAATTGGTTTTATAGTTGCGAACCTGTGAATAAGCCTCTCCGAACAGAGCCGTAACCTCTGCTTTCGCTGCAGCTAATGCCTGAGCAGAAAGATTAACAGAGTCAGTACGCATATAGGTAATATAACCTGCCTCGTACAGCCTTTGAGCAACTGACATGGTTTGACTAACCGACATTCCCAATTTACGCCCAGCCTCCTGCTGTAGAGTTGAAGTTGTAAATGGAGCAGAAGGATTTTTCACCGAAGGCTTCTGCTCTACTTTTGACACACTAAAACGAGCTGTTTTGCAAGCCTCTAAAAATGCCTCTGCCTCTTGCTCCGTAGCAAAACGTTTATTCAATTCCGCCCGGAATGCAGTACTGGGCCCTTCGAGAGTGTCCACCACAAACTCCGCTACAACATTGTAATAGTCTTTGCTTTGAAAAGCGATAATTTCTCTTTCGCGCTCTACAATCAATCGAACGGCAACACTCTGAACACGCCCTGCTGACAACGAAGGTTTTACCTTACGCCACAACACCGGAGATAATTCAAAACCCACCAAACGGTCCAATACGCGTCGAGCCTGTTGTGCATTGACAAGATTCATGTTGATCGAACGAGGATTCTCCACGGCATGAAGAATGGCATTCTTCGTGATCTCGTGAAAAACAATGCGTTTCGTCGTTTGAGGATCCAATCCCAACACCTGAGCAAGATGCCAAGCAATAGCCTCCCCTTCACGGTCTTCATCGGATGCCAGCCACACGGTCTTTGCCGATTTGGCTAATTTTCCCAATTCCGTTACCAGCTTTTTCTTGTCAGCCGGGATCTCATAATGGGGCTCGAAATTATGATCGATGTCGATTCCCAACTCTTTTTTGGACAGATCACGAATATGGCCAAAGCTCGATTTAACCATATACTCTTTGCCCAAGAACTTCTCTATCGTCTTGGCTTTGGCTGGAGACTCGACTATTACTAAATTTTCCTGCATACCAACAGTCTATATCAAACGCAAAAACCTAAAGACTGGCTTTAGGTTTTACTATTATTTTATTTCATTTTATTCTGGTCTACGTACCAATGTGTATGTCACAGACACACGGAGCGGAAGTGGTGCCGACGGATCTGTTGACGTATTCAAAATCACCCGATGCATCGGATTGTATGACTCAAAAAACGAAGGTCCTACATCTATCATATAATCTTGAGCCGCAATATCCGCTATGGTTTGCACCATCCTGGTAATATCCATCGTGTAACTATTACGTGAACGGTTGACGTATCCGCCATAAGCTAATGTTATAGGATTTGTCTCAGAAACTTCCATCGTATACAAGTAATCTGAAACTGGCAAGAAAGAGCTATAATCGGTATAAAAGCCCAATCGACTCATAGCCATATCCAAATTTTCAGGTGTAGGATCCTCTATTCCGATCTCTAACCTTGCACTATGAATCACCATAGTCAAATTCGGATCTTTCTCTTTCTTTAAATTTTTCAACTGATTAGCAAAGTCTTCTGTAAATTTCAAATAGGTTGTCACACCGCCACAACCTTGCACATAGCTTACAGAAACAGGAGAAGACGTAGACGATGTATCATTAAACTGAGATTGATCCAAAATGCTACTTGAATAATCAAACTGGTACGTATTCAAACTTAACAACCCAGTATAAGTTGACACATCAAATGAATATGAACCTACAATGGTATCTTTTTGTTCCGTATTCGAATCATCCACATAATCTTTATGTGCATAGAAATTCAATGTAGTTGACATAATAGATAATGACAACACTGCGGCATCGCGGGACGAGGTAGATGCCGGAGCAATATACAATCCTTTAAACTCATCAACAAACATCGAATCTGATTCATAAATATCCCGAGATGCATGTTGCAAACGATCCATCAGATCCTCAACTTTTGCTCCGGTCAGGCGCAATTCGTATGGATTACCATCGGACAATTTGTAATCAAATGTAAACAAAGGCTCCGGATCAATCACTTCATTCACATTAAAATCCCGCAAATAATACAATGAGTCGACATAAAGACGCTGCGTCACCTCGTATAGGTTGAAAGTCTGTGCTATAGAAGTATCTCCATCACAAAGCGTTTCATCAAAAGACAAATAAATTGTCAACGAATCTGCTTGTGCATTCATAAACTCATCTGTAGCGTCAACATCTTCATCATCATTGGTGGTATAAAACCCCAACCCACCATACTGACCAAGCCAACCTGATTCAAACCCTCCGAATGTGGCATCTTGCTTAGCTCCAATACAACCATAATACCAACTAAAACCACTGAAATTCAATGGGAATGAATCAACCAAAGCAACATAAGCCTCAATACCGGAAACAGTATCGTGGTAAATGTGCATCTGCTGATCATTAGGGATTAATGAGTCTCCCAGCGTATTGTCAACTTTAGTACAAGCTCCCAATGAGACAAACAGTACCAAAAGAGAGGTAAGGGCCAAAGCCGCATTCCGACGTCTATTCATTAGTCAAAATTTTGTGATAGAACGCCTCGTATTGAGCCAAATACTCAGGAGTTGTCTTATCTTGGTAAGGCAACACTGGCTTTCCTAACTCTTTGAAACATTCTATCAGTTTCTCCGACGGAGTCGGACTTTCACAAATTACTCCATCGATGTAATTCATAACGAACTTCATCAGATTTTCGTATGTAGGATGTTTCAAAAGTGCAATATGTTTTTTCTCCACCCCTTCTCCGAGCACCTTGTCAGCAAATTTCGCATCCAACTCTCCTTCAAATGCATCGTCATACAAAGACATGACAATCTTCACATTTTTGAAAATAGGATCATCTGCAAACGTATTGCGCAAATAGACGGGAATGATAGAAGAGAACCAGCCGTGTATATGCACTACATCGGGCACCCAACGTAATTTTTTGACGGTTTCGAGCACTCCGCGGGCAAAAAAGATCGCACGCTCATCGTTATCAACAAACGAATTCCCTTCACTGTCCCGCAAAATAGCTTTACGTTGGAAATAGTCCTCGTTATCGATAAAATAGATTTGTACTCGAGCTGAAGGTATCGATGCGACCTTAATAATCAACTGATGGTCATTATCATCGATAATCAAATTCATACCCGAAAGCCGGATCACCTCGTGGAGCTGGTTACGTCGTTCATTAATCAGTCCATAACGCGGCATAAAGGTACGAATCTCATTTCCTCGTTCCTGCATGCACTGCGAGAGGCTTCTGCAGAGTTTCGACATATCATTTTCAGCAAGATAAGGGGTTATCTCCTGACAGACATATAAAATTTTGCAGTTACTCATGACGTTTCAACTTATTTACCGCGGACCACAAGGCCGTTTGCAAAGGTACCACTTTTTAACAACAAAACAAAGGTATCTACCTGCATGAAATTAACTCTGAGGGCACTTTACCCCTCTTCAAACACTTCTAAAACGCTTAGAGGATCAACATGGCATCGCCATAAGTACCGAAACGATATTTTTCCTCTTTAGCCACTTTATATGCTTCCATCAACAAATCATAGCCAGCAAAGGCTGCCACCATCATCAACTGAGTCGAGTATGGCAGATGGAAGTTCGAGATCATGCAGTTGGCCACACTAAACTCATAAGGTGAAAAAATAAATTTGTTGGTCCAACCCTCAAACGGCTTCAAATACCCCTCAGTAGAGACAGAACTCTCCATTGCACGCATGACGGTTGTACCTACAGCACATACCTTACCGCCTGCACGCTTAACGTTATTAACCATGTCAGCAGTCTCTTCGGAAATGAATACCTGCTCAGAGTCCATCTTGTGTTTGGTCAAATCCTCCACATCGACAGTCCGGAAATTTCCCAAACCAATATGCAGGGTCAAAAACGCCATATTGATTCCTTTGATCTCAAGGCGTTTCATCAAATGTTTACTGAAATGCAATCCAGCTGTCGGAGCAGCCACTGCTCCTTCATGTTTAGCAAAAATTGTCTGATAACGCTCCTCATCAATCGGCTCTACCTTTGGACGAATCCACCGAGGCAGTGGGGTTTCTCCCATTTTATACAAAGTTGCCTTAAATTCATCATAATCCCCATCAAACAGGAAACGAAGCGTTCTACCTCGTGACGTTGTATTATCGATCACCTCTGCAACCAACAGATCATCATCACCGAAATAGAGTTTATTGCCAATTCGGATCTTACGAGCCGGATCAACCAATACATCCCACAAACGAAGATCCCGATTCAGCTCTCTCAGCAGAAATATCTCGATTTCGGCTCCGGTCTTCTCCTTATTTCCATAAAGACGGGCCGGAAATACTTTTGTATCATTGAATGTAAATACATCCCCCTCATCAAAATAATCAATCACATTTTTAAAAATGGTGTGTTCGATTTTACCAGTGGCCCGGTTAATCACCATCAAACGCGATTCATCACGATTTTCTGCCGGATACTTTGCCAGCATATCGGGTGAAAAGCTGTAATTGTACTGTGAAAGCTTCATCTTTATATTATTTTATTGGTTTCTCACGCTACATTCAGCATAACCCAGTCTTTCTCAGCTCTTAATCAATTCAGGCTGATTTCAAGACACGGACAATTATTTATATTACGTATAAAAATGATTTTTGTTTCATTAACTACAGTTTTTATTCAATATAAATTCATTAACAAAACAAAAACACAATATTGCATCCAATTTACTGATCAAACATGTTCGACAAGATCAATCTACACACAACGATACACGTCAATTAGAATCAAGCCCCCACCCAGGCAGATCTTTTCGACGATAGCTCGCTTTCATGAAGATTAGACGAATGTAAGAATCACTATTTTTCAATTACCGACAACAAATACCGCTGATCCTTACCCCTCATGCCTCCCACAGTAATGGGCATGAGGACTACTTCTGACAAAGAAACTCAGAATCGGTTTACTAAAAATAGAGCAACTGCAACCGACCTATTTGCGTACACATCCCCATCAATATTATTCGCGATCCAGCGGGAGAGAGGGAACAAATGGTTGCAAAGGTTCAGGCAAAAGACTTTTTTCAATCTCTTCGATCGTATAAAGATCCGATTCAGCAAAGGCACCACTGCGAGTCCGTCGTAAAGCGATCAAATGGCCACCGCACTCCAATTTATTTCCCAAATCACGAGCAATTGACCGGATGTACGTTCCTTTGCTGCATCGAATGCGCAATGTCACATCGGGCAAGTTGACCTGCTCTAACCGCATCTCATAGATATTGATCAAGGCATGACGCAACTTTACCTCTTCCCCTTCACGCGCATACTCATACGCACGCTGTCCCTCGATCTTTTTGGCGGAATAGAGCGGCGGTTCCTGAAGTTGTTCTCCCTCCATCTCTCGCAACGCTACTTCGATAGACTCCTGTGTCACATGATCATATGGATACGTCTTGTCAATCGGATGCTCCAAATCGTAACTAACTGTAGTCGCCCCTAAACGTATCGTGGTCAAATACTCTTTCTCTTCTGCCTGCAATTCATCCACACGCTTAGTTGCACGACCGATGCAGATGATCAGCACACCTGTTGCCAACGGATCCAGCGTACCGGCATGTCCTACTTTAATTTTACGATAACCGATTTTACGCATGATCACACGTATCTTGCGCACAACATCGGACGAGGTCCAACCTAACGGTTTATCAACCGGCAATACATATCCTTCGGGAAAAGGGAAATCAGGAGTCAAAGGTTGTTTCACAACAATCTTAAAATTGGGGATTATTACCAAATAAGCACAGAGCCTTAACCTAACCTCAGTGCTTATTTACAAAACTGAATAAAATGGAATCAGATACTATATACAATTGATACGACGCCGACGATCAGACAGTAAATTGCAAAATAGATCAGCTTTCCTTTCTTCACGATATTGATCATCCAGCTACATGCCAACAACCCGGAAATAAAGGCTGTTACAAAACCGGCCAACAGGGCCCACGCTGAAATTCCTGATTCAGCCGGATGGAAACCACCCTTCATCAAATCGAGGAATGCCTCACCCAAAATCGGGATCAACACCATCAAGAAAGAGAAACGAGCAACTTGCTCTTTACGATCGCCCAGCAACAGCCCGGTCGCAATAGTCGATCCTGAACGAGACAAACCGGGCAAAATAGCCGCAAATGCTTGTGCAATACCGATGATAAACGCGTCTTTGTAAGAGATTTCCTCTTTGATTCGAGGCCGGGCATAATAGGCGAATGTCAGCAGTAAGGCTGTCAAGATCAACGAACATCCGACAATCAGCAATCCTGATGCGAAAAGCGCTTCAACCTTATCCTTAAAGAAAAAGCCAACGATACCGACCGGAATCATTGAAAGCAGAATCTTGCATATGTAAATGGTCTCGGGATTCCACTGCAAACGGAAAAAACCGGCAATCAATCGGGCCAACTCCTGTCGAAAAACTACGATTGTACTGCACACCGTTGCAGCATGAACCGCAACCGCGAAGGTCAGATTCTCTTCTCCTTGCAACCCAAACAGAGTATTAAAAATCTGCAGATGGCCGGAGCTACTTACCGGCAAAAATTCAGTGAGACCCTGTACGAGTCCCAGTACAATAGCTTGCCAAACTTCCATAACAGATTATCTCTCTTTTTTATTTTTGGGTTTATACATGATTGCATAGATTTCGAATCCGAAACCAGCCAATACCACAATTGGGGCCAACGTAATGCGTCGGAAACTGAACATCTCCTCATTGAAAACATTGGGATCATCACTGCCGCCGCCTGTCATCAATACATAACCAATAATAATAATGGCCAAACCAATCAACATCAGTTTATAATTGGCCACTGTCAACGGCATATTATTCTGTTTTGCGGCCAGATCAGCCGGAACCTGTTTCTGTTTTTTCTCCATCATACGGACTATTTGTTATGGCTCTTATTTTTATGACTCACACGTGATCTGTGTGCAAAGAGGCATTCGGAACAAACATAAAAACTTTTGTCTATCTCATCACTACTCGAACTATTCATTCGCTTGCAACATCTCGGCCTCGCTTTGCAAACAAGATTATCAATACATATGCAATTTACTTGAATTCATCCGGATAAATTTCCGTACAGCAAAAGTGGTAAAGATCAATGATATAAGAATACCTCCCACCATAGTTCCACCGAAAATATAGGCCAGATAAAGTTCATCGCTGACAAAATGAATTTCGGGAAGCCCTTCATGCAATCCCATGATCATCACAGCCAGCATCACCCAACAGATCAACCCGGAATAGATTCCTTGCAGAATACTGCGTCCAAGAAAAGGTCGCATGATAAACCATCGGGTTGCCCCAACCAGTTTCATCGTATTGATGATGTAACGTTTGGCAAATATGGTCACACGGATCGTATTGTTCAGCAAAATCAATGCGATAATCAACAACGTACCGCCAAACAGCAACAAAATCAGATTGAATTTATTGATATTCTGGCTGATCTGCTCCAAGACCCCACGTTGATACACCACCTCATTGACACCATCCCAAGCTGCAATCTCTTTTTCCAGGGCCTCGAGAGACACTTTATCCGATGCTGCGGCCGTCATTTTCAGCTCATACGCATCCGGCAACGGATTCTGATCCAGAAACTCAATAAAATCATCGCCCAAATACTCCTGAAACTCTTGAGCCGCCTGGTCTTTACCGATAAATTTCATTTCGCGAACCGACGTGTTGGCCTTCAGTTTTTCCCCGATAGCCGTAGTAGTCTGTGTCGAAACGGTGTCAGAAAGCATCACATAGACCGTCATGCTCTCCTTCAAACGCTGCGTCGTTCCCAATGCACCAAGAATGAGATAACCTACACTTCCCAACAGAAACAACACCAAAGCGACACTGACTGTCGAAATGATATAGGCATTGCGGACCTTCCGCCTAATTCTTCTATTGTTGTCCATACTTCAAACGAACTACTCTACATCTTCTTTCTGTTTGCGATAAGCACGCCATCCCGCCACTCCCACAGCAGCAACAACGCCAGCTAACAAAATCAACGACGAAATCAGTGTCACCGTCGAGAGCAACGTATAATGTGGAGCCCGGAAACGGAACTCAACCGTATGGGTTCCTTCGGGGAGCACCATAGCCCGCAGCACATAATCTGCCCGGAAATAGGAAGCCTCTTTGCCATCGATCCATGCTGTCCATCCTTTCGGATAGTAAATCTCCGAGAAAACGGCCACGCGTGGAGACGAAGTGGTATATTCGTATCGTTGCAGATTCACACGATATTCAGTCATCGCAATCGTGTCGGTCGAATCCGCCACAGCCGCAATGTGGTCACCCACCTCCGCTGCAAACGGTTTATCCACTACGGCTACACGCTTATTATCAAGGCCTCCCAATGCCGCCAATTCGGCATCAGGGCCATCCACCATACGGACTGAATCGACAAACCATGCAGCGCCGTTAGCCTCCGGATTCAACTGAACGAGAGGTTGTCCTTTCTCGTCCGGAACAATCACATATTTGGTATTGAGCATATTGTAAACGCCCAAATCCATCTTACCCAAATAATGTTCGATCAGATCCTGATAGCGACGCAGTTTTGCACCATGATAGCCGCCTACCGAACGATGGAAATAGGAGGTAGTCGCATCATTAAACGGACTTACCGTCATATTCAGTACGCGATATCCCAACTCTTTATCAGCCATAATTTGCTGATCTGCTTCTGACGGACGGATTTCATTACGAGTCGGTTCCACAAACTTATCCCGACTCAAATAACGCAGATTAACCGGTAGCATATCGAAGATCACGAGCAGTCCCAGCACACAAACAAAAGTGCCCCGTTTGATCTTTTGGAGGTAGAACAGCAGTACCGTTCCAGCTGTCAACACGATAAACAGCAACGAACGCAAGGCATCAGCCCGCATCAGCGAAGCTCGTTCTGCGCGCATAGCAGCAAAGACATCCTCTACCTGCTGTCCACCGAACATTTGGCTGTCGCCCTCGCCCGTAAACGACAACAGAGTACCGCCAAACAGCAAGAACAGCAACGTGATACCACCTAAAATAATGGTTGTATATTTCAGACCTTTGATCAGTTTCTCACGGGGCACCTCTCCACTCCACAAACGCTGCAGGGTCAAAGCAGCCAACAACGGTACGCACCATCCAACAATCACCAAGATGGTCGAAACGGTACGGAACTTATCGTACATCGGGAAATAGTGGTAAAACAGCTCCGTGAACCACATCATATTCTTACCCCATGCCAACAGAATCGCTAACAGGGCAATCACAGATATCCACAGGGTCGAGCGACGACGCAACAAAAACAGCCCCAACACACCCAGGAACAACACAACTGCACCGATATACATCGGTCCCGATGTGATCGGTTGCGGGCCCCAATAGGCAGGCAGATGGGTTGCCATATTGCGAGCACCGTATTTAGAGAGAGCCTGTGCCACTTCGCCATCTTCGCTGAATCCACCTTCAGAAGAGCCACCATAGAGATTCGGGATCAATAAATTAAACGTCTCTCCCTTACCATAGCTCCATGCCGTAGCATATTCCAAATCAAGCCCCTCTTTACCCTCCATGGTCGAGGCAGAAGATTTCAGCTCACTTCCTCCACGAATCGTATCTTTCGAATGGGTCTGAATATAGTAAAGCATTCCGGCATTACTACCTACAGCCAACACTCCGGCAACCAATAACAAACCGGTTACCTTGGCAAAACGAGGAAGCACCTTCTCTTTCCAGGCTCGGACCAGCTCACTGATCCAGAATGCCGCAATGATCATCAAAAAGTAGTAGGTAATTTGCGGGTGGTTGGCTCCGATCATAATTGATCCGAAAAACGCCACCAGCGCAGCACCCACCCACATATTGCGGCGGAAGGCATACCATACTCCCCCAAACAGCATTGGAGCAAAGGCCAACACCATCATCTTGGTCATATGGCCAGCACCTATAATAATGAAAAAGTAGGTTGAAAATCCGTATGCCAGTGACGGGATCAAGCCGATCCACGGATTGACCTTCATGCAGAGCAACATGCAGAAGAACATTGCCATGGCCAAAAAGATCAAAGCTGCAGGTTGTCCCAAAAAGTAGAACGCTTTAGAAACGGTTTTAACCAGCGCTCCGTCATACTTCATGTTGATCAAATAGGCCGGCATACCCGAAAACATATTGCCCGCCCATTGAGGGTCCTCTCCGTAAGCTTCGCGATGTTGCAAAATATCGCGGGTCATGCCCTCATACTGCATGATATCATGTTGAACCAGCTCTTTACCCTGGAATTGTGGGGTAAAACAGAAAATTGTGACCACTAAAAAGAGGATCAACGCGCCAATATAGGGCAGTGCCCGAGTGACATTCGCCTTATGCTCCATGCCGTCAGAAAAATCTAAGGTTGAGATGCAAAGTAACAAAAAATTGTTGAGATAATCCACCGGCGACTTGGCCAATTCGGAAAAAACGCAGATATTTGTATTCTTGATTCCAGAACTTTCATGGTAACACTCGAAGAGATACAACAACCGATCGCAGACAAGGTCCGCCATTATGAGAACTTCATCACCGAAATTCTCCATAGTGACAGTGCCTATGTCTCTTCGATTTGCAACTATATTCTCTCACACCGTGGCAAACAGATGAGGCCGCTGTTGGTACTGCTTTCTGCCGCACTACATGGTGAGATTGACACCTACAGTTATTTGGGCGCCTCACTGGTCGAGATGATGCACACCGCCTCGCTGATTCATGACGATGTCGTGGATGAAGCCTTCGTTCGTCGCGGAGCTCCATCTGTCAATGCCCTGTGGCGCTCGCACACTGCCGTACTGATCGGCGACTATATTTTTGCCCGCACCTACCACGTCTGCATGGAAAAGGGAGGGAACGACATGCTGCTGGAAATCACCCGCTCAGTTCACGAAATGAGTGAGGGTGAACTGATCCAAACCGAGCAGTCGGAGAACCTGCGCATGACACGCGAGCTCTACCTCGACATCATTTACAAAAAAACAGCCTCTCTGCTGGCAGCTTGCAGCGCAATCGGCGCCATCTCTGTCAAGGCTCCGGAAGAGCAGATTGCTGCCATGCGTGCCTACGGCACCAACCTCGGCATCGCTTTCCAGATCAAAGATGACATATTGGACTACTCTCCGATGGAGGTGACGGGCAAACCGATGTGCGGTGATATGCGCGAACGCAAAATCACACTGCCTCTTCTTTATGTTCTGGAAAACTGCTCTGAAACCGAACATCGCAAACTGATCGGCAAATTGAGCGATATCCGCCAAAAACCGGACAATGTCGAATATTTGGCCCGCACAGTTCGCGAACGCGGAGGCTTGGAACATGCCGCCGAAGTGATGGCACAATACAGGGACAAAGCGCTTGCCTCGCTGGAGAGTTATCCAGACTCACCCATCCGGGAAAGTCTGCGCAAGTTGGCCTATTTCGTATTGGAACGTAATAAATAAAAGGGCTTCAACCCTAATTCACATACACCGATTACGCCATGTTTGAAAATCTTACCGATAAACTCGAACGGTCATTTCAGATCCTCAAGGGCGAGGGTCGTATCACCGAGATCAATGTAGCCGAAAGCCTCAAAGAGATTCGGCGTGCGCTGATCGATGCCGATGTCAATTATAAGGTTGCCAAGAGTTTCACTGACGAGGTGAAGACCAAAGCACTGGGACAGGATGTGCTCAAGTCCGTCAAGCCGGGTCAGATGATGACCAAGATCGTACGCGATGAGTTGGCAGCTCTGATGGGCGGCACAATGACCGACATCAAGCTGGAAGGTAATCCGGCCGTTGTGCTGATTGCCGGTCTGCAAGGTTCTGGTAAGACCACCTTTTCGGGCAAACTGGCCAACCTGATCAAAAGCAAAAAAGGACGTCAGGTATTGTTGGTTGCTGGCGACGTCTATCGACCTGCAGCCATCGAACAGTTGAAGGTCCTGGGTCAACAGATCGGTGTGGAGGTTTACACCGAAGAGGGCAACAAAAATCCGGTACAGATTGCCGAAAACGCCATCCAATACGCACGGAACAAACATATTAATACGGTTATCGTCGATACCGCGGGTCGTTTGGCCGTAGATGAGCAGATGATGCAGGAGATCACGGCTATCAAAGCAGCCATCCATCCGAGCGAGACCCTTTTTGTGGTGGACTCGATGACCGGTCAGGATGCAGTCAACACGGCTAAGGAGTTTAATGATCGTCTCGATTTTGACGGTGTCGTACTGACCAAGCTCGACGGTGATACCCGAGGTGGTGCCGCCATCTCGATCCGTGCCGTTGTCAAAAAACCGTTGAAATTCATCAGCTCCGGCGAAAAGATGGATGCCCTCCAGGTGTTCCATCCCGAACGTATGGCTGACCGCATTTTGGGTATGGGCGATATTGTCTCTTTGGTCGAAAAGGCCCAGGAGCAATACGATGAAGAGGAGGCTCGCCGCTTGAAAAAGAAGTTGGTCAAAAACCAGTTCGACTTCAACGACTTCCTCAACCAGATCAATCAGATCAAGAAGATGGGCAATCTGAAGGATCTGGCCGGCATGATTCCCGGTGTAGGCAAAATGCTCAAAAATGTCGATATCAACGACGACGTATTCAAACAGACCGAAGCTATCATCCACTCGATGACACCGGCCGAACGTGCCGATCCATCAATTATCAATGGTAGTCGTCGGCAACGTATTGCCAAAGGCAGCGGCACCACTCTGCAAGATGTCAACCGCCTGCTGAAGCAGTTCGAAGACACCCGCAAAGTGATGAAAACCGTGGCAGGCGGCATTCCCAAACTTCCTCGCGGTTTTAACCCAAGAGCTTTCCGCCGCTAGTCGGCCACAACCCCATGAGGCCCAAACCCGCAATCAATCCGATCTTCAATTTGAGACTACGATTGATTTAGGCGCAAGGAGGGATAAGAAGGACAAAGGACGGCAAGGAACAAAACAAATTTACCATAAGGTATCGCCTGACGATTTCTTGCAAGCCAATGTTTGGAGTACTGCCGTATACGGGTTAGACTTGAACGCTACTATAGTTCAACAGCTTTACCGGTTGGCATCTCCCATCTAAAGGCATCATAAGATCAGAATAAACATAAAATAAAAATATCACACAATATGAATATCATTGACGGTAAAGAGGTAGCAGCCAAACTGCGCAAAGAGATTGCTGCCGAAGTAGAGACTTGGGTAGCAGCAGGTCACCGGACTCCGCACCTGGTAGCTATTCTGGTCGGCAATGACGGTGCTAGCCAAACATATGTTGGACACAAAGAAAAGTGTTGCAACGAAGTTGGTTTTCGTTCAACCGTATTGCGCCTGGATGAATCGATCAGCGAAGCCTATCTGTTGGGCGAAATCGCCAAATTAAACAACGATCCCGAAGTGGATGGTTTCATCGTACAGCTCCCCTTGCCCAAACACATTTCAGAACAAAAAGTAATCGAAGCGATAGATCCTCGCAAAGATGTGGATGGATTCCACCCGGTGAATACGGGTCGTATGATTTCGGGACTGCCGGCCTATCTGCCCGCTACCCCAGATGGTATCCTCGAGCTGTTGAAACATTATAACATCGAAACCGCTGGTAAAAGTTGTGCTGTAATCGGTCGCAGCAACATTGTAGGACGCCCGATCGCCAACCTACTTTCACAAAAGGGATGGGATTGTACCGTTACGCTGTGCCATAGCCGCACTAAAAACCTCAAAGAGGTGGTTAGCCAGGCCGATATTATCATTGCAGCTTTGGGACAGGCTGAATTTGTAACTGCTGACATGGTAAAAGAAGGAGCAGTGATTATCGACGTGGGAATTACCCGTGTCAAGAGCGATAAAACGAAATCGGGCTGGAAATTGCTCGGTGATGTCAAATTTGACGAAGTGGCCCCCAAATGCAGCTACATCACTCCTGTACCGGGCGGTGTAGGTCCTATGACCATCATCTCATTGATGAAAAACACGCTGAAAGCTGCTCGCAAAGAGGTGTATAAAGATTAATTGATTACATCAGCATAAAAAAGCAGGGAGCCAATGGTTCCCTGCTTTTTTATTATTAATGTTACACCGAAAGCCCCAATAAACACATCTATCAAAACGTATTGTCTGAATTCAAATACACCATCGCATCCCTCCAGACGGGTTCTCACTCAGATTCTCAACTAAAACATGCTTTCTCCTATCAAACGAGAAAAGGCACAGTAAACCAGGCAATCTGATACGACCATGTTTGAGGATATAGATAGATAAAATTAGAGAATTAGATCGCAGACTGCCGGCACCATCTTCCAATCCACAGGACATGCATCTATTCAAAAAAGCAAGGATATTAACCAAATGCAAAAAACGAGTTTCGGGGATTTTGCAGGTCAGATCATGGCTTATATGTTCAATATCTCATCTCAGATCACTTACGCAGCGTTTGGAAAAAAGTGCGAACCAAATCTCCACACTCCTGTTCCAACACTCCTCCCACAACAACAGTCTTTGGATGAAAAACCGATTGTCCGAGGCGCAAAACTCCTCGTTTCGGATCTGGAGCACCGTAGATCACTTTACCAATCTGTGCCCAATAACAAGCTCCAGCACACATGGTGCACGGCTCAACGGTCACATATAGACAACACTCCGCCAAATATTTTCCTCCGATCGAAGCTGTCGCAGCCGTGACAGCCTGCATTTCAGCATGTGCCGTTGGATCTTTCAACGTTTCGACCAAATTGTGTCCACGACCAACAACCCGATCGTTCCACACCACCACAGCACCGATAGGGACCTCTCCCAAATCATACGCCTTACGAGCTTCCGCCAACGCCTGACGCATGAAAAAATCATCCTTGTTTTGCACGTCGTTCATGATAAATTTATACCTTTGAAGTCCGTTTGGTAAAGCTAAACGGTTCGGGTTGTCTCTGTTACGGCTCTGCCGGGCCCGATTCAAGGAGAGAGATTCACTGCAACTGATACCGCAGTATTCTCTTGCTATATGAACAAAAATAGTAAATTTCCATATAATGTACAGAACCCATACATGCGGCGAACTGCGTCTCGCCAATTTATCACAACAAGTCACCCTTGCGGGATGGGTACAAAAGGTGCGCAACCTGGGCGCTATGACCTTCATTGATATCCGTGACCGATATGGTATCACCCAACTGGTCGTCGAAGAACATTCATCTGCTGACGTCAAAGAAATTGCAGCTCAACTGGGACGTGAATATGTCATCCAGGCTACAGGTAAAGTCGTAGAACGCTCTTCTAAAAACACCAAAATCCCTACCGGTGAAATCGAAGTGGTACTTGACAACCTGAAGATCCTCAATGCAGCTCAAACACCGCCCTTCACCATTGAAGACAACAGTGATGGAGGTGATGATTTGCGTATGCGTTACCGTTTCCTGGATTTGCGCCGCAACCCACTGAAAAACGCTTTGATTCTGCGCCACCGCATCGCACAGGCTACACGCAGCTACCTCGACAGCAAAGGGTTCCTGGAGATCGAAACTCCTTACCTGATCAAATCAACGCCGGAAGGAGCACGTGACTTCGTTGTTCCTTCACGTATGAATCCGGGACAGTTCTACGCACTGCCTCAATCTCCTCAGACCTTCAAACAACTGTTGATGGTCTCTGGGTATGACCGTTATTTCCAAATCGTACGGTGTTTCCGTGACGAGGATCTGCGCGCTGACCGTCAACCCGAGTTCACCCAAATCGACTGCGAGATGTCGTTTGTGGACCGTGACGATGTTTTGGAGCTCTTCGAAGGCATGGCCAAATATCTGTTCAAAAACATCCTCGATATCGACTTCACAGAACCTTTCCCACGCATGACCTGGGCGGATGCCATGGCCCGTTACGGTTCTGACAAACCCGATATCCGCTTTGGCATGACTTTCAACGACATTACCCTGCTTGCACAAGGCAAAGGCTTTGGAGTATTCGATTCAGCAGAATATATCGGAGCTATCTGCGCAGAAGGATGTGCCGGTTATACCCGCAAACAGCTCGACGGTCTGACCGAATTTGTAAAACGTCCCCAAATCGGAGCCAAAGGCATGGTATATGTTCGTTGCGAAGCCGATGGCAGTTTCAAATCGAGCGTAGATAAATTCTACACACAAGACGATCTGCGTGCTTGGGCTGCTAAATGTAACGCCAAACCAGGCGATCTGTTGTTGATTCTCTCTGGAGCACGTAAACAGACTCTTAGCGCATTATGCGAATTACGTTTGGAGATGGGTAATCGTTTGGGATTGCGGGATCACAAAAACTATGCTCCGCTGTGGGTTATCGACTTCCCGCTGTTGGAGTGGGATGACGAAACGCAACGTTTCTACGCGATGCACCATCCATTCACCTCTCCCAAGCTGGAAGATATCGATCTGTTCGATACCGACCCCGGCAAAGTACGAGCTAACGCATATGACTTTGTGGTCAATGGTGTCGAAGTGGGTGGTGGTTCCCTGCGTATTTTCGACTCAAACCTGCAGCGTAAGATGTTCGAAGTCCTCGGATTTACGGATGAATCTGCCGAAAAACAATTTGGTTTCTTGATGAATGCCTTTAAATACGGTGCACCACCTCACGGAGGTATCGCTTTCGGTTTCGATCGTCTTTGTGCACTATTCGGTGGAGCCGACTCAATTCGTGATTTTATCGCCTTCCCAAAGAACAATGCGGGACGCGATATGATGATCGATTCTCCATCGGAGATCTCAGACGAGCAGCTCAAAGAACTCGCAATTGCTGTGAAAAAATAATTTTTCAAAAAAAGACATTTTTTTTGCGCCCGAAAATTTGGAGGTAAAAATATTTTACCTATCTTTGCACTCGCAATCGGGACAATGATTGCGACCAAAGAAGGGAGCTTAGCTCAGTTGGTTCAGAGCATCTGCCTTACAAGCAGAGGGTCGGGGGTTCGAATCCCTCAGCTCCCACAAAGAAAATCAAGAGGTTACGACAAAAAATCGTAACCTCTTATTTTTTGCGGATACACAACTTCAACACAAAAACCCCGAAACTCAATTAATCGGTACACGTTTTACTGCCTTGTTTCATTGTCTGTAATATGCGGCGTATGGAAAATTAAAAATGTTTTTTTACCTACATTATGTACATTCCGTACATTTCCGATATTACCGTTATAGCTTGTTTCGGGGTGGCGCTGATGGTTATTTGCCTTCGGTTGGTTGTGCCGGGTCCTGTATGATCTTTGCGACACCCTTCTTTTCGAGTTTTCCAGCCAGATAGCGATGCACGGTTGATCTTTCACCCGCTTTGTGATATGCCGCCTTGTCGGTGTATTCGATTATTACCGCATCTTCTGGGGCAACTTTAAATTCCTTAGTTTGCTTTGTTTTTGCCAAGTTGTAATGGGATTTATTGTCTACTCTTTTTTTTAGTTGAAAATAGGCCGAAAAAGCAGGTTTATTAGTTCAGGTATTGCAGTAATCGTGTAGGGTCGAAAAATACCGGCTCTGCACATTCTGTGATCTGCCATTTGTCGATCTTGAATTTGTCGGCCTTGATAATCCAGAACCGGCGGCCACCGGTGTATCTTACCGTCAAATTTAATTTGAAAGTGTCAAAATCTAAATTAGCATTGTAGATAAATCGCCTATGCTTCAGGCATTGAAATACGATCCGGGCCGCAACTACTCTATATTGTGTTTCTGTCATAACCTTATCCGTTTTGTGGTTGTTTCCAAAATGGAAAATACGCTACTTAGATTTTTTCATAAAAACGGATACGGAACTTTTTCAGGCGTTCAAGTAACCAGGTATCCCGGTCTTTGATTGCTGGGTATGTCGTTTTATCCACATAATCCCTACAAATACGCATCAATGCGATAAAGGCTACTTCGTCCCCGGGCTTATAGAACGCTCTTTTTTGGATGTTGTCGGCGATGTCGAGGAGCTGAAATTTTTGTTTTGTGGTTAGTCCTTTCATAACTCTATGTTTTTTTAGCATTCAGGCACAAAAAAAGCGGTGCGCCTTTCCCGCTGCTAAAGTCTCATAGATAGGCTCGCAAATGCCATTACAGCAAATGCACGGGGGTACGCACCGCAAAATATAAACGGATGGTGTATGTAACGGAAATAAAAAACGCCGGACCCGAACCGGGCGGCGGTCTCTTATTCCGCCTATCTATTTGAGAAACTTTAGCAATACAAATATACGGATTTTTTCTATACCTGAATGCCTGGTTATTGTTTTTAGTAAACAGTTATAAGGTTTTCAATTCGGAAAGAGCGGAACCCGCCCGCCTCAACATCAAAATAACGAAATGTTTTAGGCGAATCCTGGCCCGATCCCTTGATCAGTGGTGCAATCCCTTGCAATGTCCCTTTTGCCTTTCGTGTGTCTCCGTTTGCCTTCTCGTAACAAAAGGAAACAACCCCCTTTCGCATCCGCTTTGTCAATCGGTAAAACTCCCAGGCTTTCACCAGGCAAACCGAAAAGGTGTTGCCCGTTGTCCGGAATAGTTCCCACGCCCGGCGCATAATGTTTGAAAGATCGTACTTTTTCATAGTGTTTTTATATGTGGGGGCGGTTGTTGAGGCCGCCCCTTGTTATTTGTTAGTTCAAAAGTTTTTGCAGATACTCGGTGTATTCTTTATTGTTCTCCCAGTCCTCATCATAAACACCCTCAACCGTTACCATTTCATTCTCGGTTACTGATCCCAGAGCCGTCCAGTAGTCACCCTCGTAGTACTTTGTTTCTGCGTTGTATCTGATCACAGCCGAAAGGGTTTCACCGTCAACCTGGAAAGTTTCACTATCAGAACAAAGGCCGTTTAAGTAATTCGCAGCCTTGATTGCAATCTGTGTAAGCTCGTTAAATATCGTTGTTGTCATAATATTTATATCGTTTTGTGTTATGATTTCAATACAAGTATATCATATTAAAATATAATTACCAAATATTTTATATCATTTTTAAGAATATTTTTACGCTTTTTATATCGATATTGTAAATAATCACTATATTTACATACGATATAAATCAAATCACACACACTTATGCAACTGAGAATCAAAGAGGTAAGTAAATCACAAGGGGTTTCAATTACCAAACTTGCGGAATTAGTCGGAATCACCCAGCCCAATATGTCGAATATTGCCAACGGTAAAACATCTCCGTCTTTGGATTTGCTGGAACGCATTGCCGCCGCTCTAAATGTTTCTGTATCGGAATTATTCGAGGCCCCCAAAGAGGGCGAAATAACGTGCCCCAAGTGTGGGAACCGGATAACTATAAAAGCGGAATAATATCGTTTATATGGGAAAGACGGATAATATAGACGCCCAAAGCCTCAACAAAGCACATTCCCTTTTTGAATCGGGCGCAATTGACCGTATAGAGGTCGGAACGGTCAAGGGGCTTTGCGACATACACCGGTATTTATTCGGCGGGTTGTATGATTTCGCCGGAAAGATACGGACGCTTAATATATCAAAGGGCGGGTTTCGCTTTGCCAATGCTCTATACCTTGACGCTATTTTGCCAGTTATCGAGCGAATGCCGGAAAGTACGTTTGAAGAGATAATAGCGAAATACGTTGAAATGAATATCGCACATCCATTTATGGAGGGGAATGGACGGGCCTCCCGGATATGGCTTGATATGATGCTTAAAAAGAATCTCGGCCGTGTGGTGGACTGGCAAAGGGTGGATAAGGTGCAATACCTGCAAGCAATGGAGCGTAGCCCAATAAACGACCTTGAATTAAGAACCCTATTACAACAGGCATTAACGGACCGGGTGAACGACCGGGAAATTATTTTTAAGGGTATCACACAGTCGTACTACTACGAGGGCTACGAGGCATAGAATAGAGGCTATTTGGCTGGGTTTGAATGTACCGGGAAAAGCGAAAAGGGGCGCAAATAGCGTCCCTTTTTTGCCTGGGTGCTGTTCGTTGAGTCTGTTTGTTTTCTTGCAAAATATTCACTTTTTTTGTGGATATTCCCAGGCAAAGCATTATATTTGCCATTGAAAACGATACGGCACGATGTTTATAGAGTTCGACAAAGAGTATTTGCGGGAACTGTTCGAGCAGGGGCGCACGGGCGATAAAAAGCACCGCTACCAACCCGAAGTAATACGGGGATACCAAAAGGCGGTGTTTGCACTCATATCGGCAAACTGCGTCGCTGACCTGTTCCGAAATAACGCCCTGAATTACGAGGCCCTGCAAGGTGATAAGGCCGGCACATCATCCGTGCGGATCAATCGAAAATATAGGCTTGAATTTACCGTAAGGGAGGTAATGAACGAACAAATAATAACCGTGTGCCGGTTGTTGGATATTAGCAACCATTACAAGTAACAACGATATGGAAAAGACGAAACGAATTTACGCCCCGCACGAGTTGATTCCCGCGACCCCTATTCATCCGGGCGAAATGCTCAAAGACGAATTACAGGCACGGGGCATATCGCAACGGAAATTCGCCCGTATTATCGGAATGCCTTACACGGCGTTCAACGAAATAATAAACGGCAAACGACCGATAACTACTGACACGGCATTGAAAATCGAGGCGGCAACGGGTATTCCGGCTTATATTTGGGTTAATATGCAATCGGCCTACAATATGCAGACCGCCCGCCGGGATACCAGGCTTTCGGCGGTTCTTGATCAGATACGCAAGGCGGTAGCGGTATTGTAACTGAATGGCAGAAAAAATACAAGGGGGCATTTGCCCCCTTATTTGTTCGTGTGTGGGTTGGTTTGCCCCACCCCGTTTTATCTATTTTCTTCTATTTTTGAAGCCAGCGTATCGTCTCTGTAATTTTCGAAAATTACCCGGCTTTCGATAACTTCTTTTTGTATTTCAAGTTTACGGATCAGTTCTTTTTCGTCAAATTCTCCGGCTTGTAATGCTTTAAGGAGGTAGCGTTTTTGTTCTTGTGTTAGAGGCTTCATAGTTTTTCTGATAACTCGTTAATAACTTGGTCTATCTGGGAGTCAGAAAGCCGGTCAATGTCTACACGGGCCTCGACACTCTGCATCTTGGGGACCGTGTACTGCATGAACTTTTCAAGGACTTGCAATCGCTCTTTGGGTTCAAGCGCTGCTAAATCTTTTCTGATCTGTTCTCTATTGTCGTCGATCAACCTCGTAAGCCATTCCCGAACGCTCTGAGTAGTTTTGTTAGGGCTTCCCTTGGGTCGACCGTTGGGGTTTCCTGTCTTTCCTTTTGGTTGAGGCATAATTCAAAGTATTTAATTGTTATTTTCAATCTCCAGTTGGGCGGCGTAAGAGTGCAGCGCCCCGGCCAATTTGTGAGCCTGCTCCGAACTGAGCGTTATCACTGTGTCTCCGATCAACTCGTTTTCGATCAGTAGGTACACTTCACGGTGTGTGCTCGTGCCTTTGTGGTTGGTTATCGTCACATCCGAAAGGGCCTACCGTTACAGGGGTTTCGTGTACTTGAATCGTCTTAAATTGCTCTTTGCTTGTTTTCATAGTTTTGTAGATGTAATGTCTGTTTTGGGGGCTGTTTTTGAGCGAAATAGTTATCCAATTCCCGAAATATCTCTTCCAGTTGCTCGGCTGATAGGTCGGCCGCTATGGCTTTTCGATCGTATCTAATAGCTATATCGCTCGGTCCTTTATTTGGCATTTCCTTAGGCTTTTTTGATTGCAAATTCAATGCGTGGGCGTTCTTTGTCAAGAAACTTGTCGGCTACGATCTTTACGCACTTGTTATCGTTTCCTATGGCTTTGACACGCTGCAGGCAATCTAGTACAACCTTTAGCGAGTTGTCAAGGTCTGAGCGTTGCGACGGATAATATACCCGCAAATAGAGTTCAAAATACCCTGAGATATTGGCGTTGCGGTACTTGTCGCACTGAATAAAAAACGTTTCTTCGTAGGCTTTCAGGGCCTTTGTTTTCGATAGTGAGGAGTGCCCGTTGATCGTAACCACTTTGTAACAATTCGATTTGCTTGGGCAATTCCCGTATATTATCTGAGTATCCATATGTCGGTTTTCTCTACTTTTGTCTATTTTATTAAAAAATCAGTTGTCAAATATTAGTTTACACGTGGCTTGTGTCCGTCTTTTGTTACAAGATCCAAAGCGTTTATTAAGTTTGACAGTATCGGGTTTACAGCTGCCATACTTTGCAAAATACGCTCTTCCTTTGTCGGTGGTGGTACGGTCTCCATTTGGTATTGAGGCCCGCAAACGAACTGCATTTGCTTTTGTATTCGGTCTCGTCTGCATCGTATTAGATAGTCCGCTATATCGTATCCGTTCTCCCTTTCTTGTCCGGTTGCTATTTCTTCTAGTATATCGGAAACGCTCAAAGAAAACCCAACTTTCCGGGCTATTGATTCCCCTTTTTCCTTCCAAGCGTCAAAGGCTCCGAGATCAGGAAATAATACGACATTGCGTCCTTTCAGGCATTCGCACTTTTCGGACTTCAAATTCTGTTTTCCACCCGTTGCAAGCCAAATATATTCCGGCATAAATCCGCTTCCTATAACGGCTGATTTTTCACCTTCAACGAGGCATACTGTATCCTCTGGACGCTTTCTCAAAAGGTGCTCCCCGAATAGGCACTGAGACAAAGTCCAGGAATCGATGAGCATTCCGGCCCGCTTCATCTTTGCGTGCATCCAATCAATCGCCCCGCTTTCCTTTTTGATACGTTTCCCTGTGTCCGGATTGTATCGCATTATTTTCCCGGTTCGGATTCTGTTTTGTGAATCAATCTGCCAAAAGATAACGGACCCGTTCCCCGTGCAGCCTAAATAATATTCTGACATCAGCCGCTGTATTGTAGGACAATCCATAAAATAGTGATCAAAGAGAGAAAGCAGGAAGCGAACGAAATCTGAGTTATACCCCAAATATTGGGAAACGTATTTCCCCGGGATTGTATCAATGCTGATATGCTGGTTTTCATCTTTTTTTATTGCATTCGAAAATGCAGACTTTTTATGGCTATACCCTGTATCATCTGGTCGGTATTCCGACCTATTTTCCGGGTGATCCTTGAAATATTGTGAGGGGGTATAATGGTATCCGCACTTATCCTCCCGGTTGCATCGGCCAACATCAGGCGATATGTGCTGTCCGGTCTCGGTATCGATATACCGGGCAAATACCCTTTTTTGGTGACAGGCCGGGCAATCGTACCGGCTTCCCGGTCCCTTGTATTCTTCGAGCTTATATCGGTGATTCATGCCTTGAAATCGTTGAGGTGAAAATTAAAAATGTTTTTTTACCTACATTATGTACATTTTCTACACTTGCTACACCGCACGAACTATCCGGACAATGTAAGAAAGTGTTATTTTTCTACATTCTGTAAGTGTGTGTAAATCAAATAAAAACATTTTTATAATGTAGGTAGTGTAGGAAATGTAGCTGGAAAAACTTTTTTAATTTTTACACTGTCCCGAGTTTTACGCACTGTACCGCATTCCCCGGGGATATTCTTTTTACATTATACCCGTACCCTTTCAAACGTTTTGATACAGTCTTTGAGGAGCAAACGGAATATCCGTTTTCCTGGCAGTAGGTTTTGTATTCCTGGTATAGGGTTTTCAGTAGTACGAAACTACCTGTATCGGGTCTATATCCTTCCTCCTCGAGGAACATAGCCACACTGTCAGCTTCCCGGCGGAACTCGTTCACCTGGTTGTCTATCTGCTCGGAATCAGAAAACCGCCTTTGTTCAAGCAGCCGCCTCAACCCTTCCAGCATCCAATTGAAAACTCCGCTTAACTCTGTTTGTATGATCTTCGTTGATAGTTCTGGGTCCTGCTCTGCCTTGGGTATAGTTTGAGTAAATGGGAATATCAGAAAGCGCCTGAAAAATGCTTCTGTATTTTCTACCTCTTTAGGTAGTTCGTTGCAGTTAAACATCAGCTTGGCGTAATTCATCATAGTAAATGGCTGGCCGTATATTTGCCTCGCTTGGATCGGTTCACCGCTAGCCAACTGTTTAAATGTGGAGGCCTCCAATTTTCCGTTAATCTCGGAGGCATAATTGAGTAGCTTATTTGATAAGCTTGCCCGTTCGTAACTATCTACTTTTGTAAGACTTTGCAAAGAGTAGTTGCAAATATTATCCCCCCCGATCAAAGCCTGAATAATGTCAAAAAATACGCTTTTCCCATTGGCGCCGCCGCCGTACAATATTGCAACCTTTTCGAGCTTCAGCCCATTTGTGAAAATGTACCCCACATATTCCGCCAATACTTTACGGCTTTCCTTATCTGGTAATACCCTTTTTAGATACTTGTCAAATAAAGGGCACGTAGCATTGGGATCATATGAGAATGGAAGCTGGTATTTTAAAAAGTCCTCCCGGCGTTGCTCTCTTAGCTGCTGGCTTGTGTCTGTTATCTCAAATGTCCCGTTTTGCAAATTAATAAGCGTTACCCCCTCGGTTATTTCCGGGGTTGGCATATTGGCCATTGTCATAAATTGCTTGTATAGCTCATCCCGCGTTTTGTAATATTTGCCCTCAAACTCCGGAATACCGATTTTTATAGCGGCCTCAGCAAGGAATATTTTTAATGTTTCTATATCCAGCGTTTGCCAATATCGCCCGTTATACAAATAGGTGAAACCGTCCTTTATGCAAAGCCCCCAATTATTGTCAGTCGCTTTCGAAATTATTTCATCAATGGAAATAATAACGTATATTTTCCGGGTTAGCTTTGCGTCCTCGTCCAATCCTGCACGCCCCCGAAAATCTACGGTTTCGAATTGGTCCAATAAATCGGCTAATACCTTCCGGCAACTCAACCCTTGTAATTCCTTTGCTTTCTTTAGGGTCTTTTCCTCTCTCATTTTCTTATCCCGGGTCCCTATATCCGTTGTTATCATTTTCAAAAAATCCCTGCTTTCAAGTGCCGGTGCGGTATTATTTATTCCCATTGCCTGCCTCCTTTCTGATAAAATATCGTTTGAATCTGCGACCGTATGCCCCGTTTACCCAGAAATCAGAAACGGGGATACCTGATTTTCGAAGGTCTCGGATCAAGCCTCTGGGATCACATAGGTTTAACTCAGTAGATATTTCAGCGGTTGAACGAGGAAACCCGTCAGATAAGAGAGAAAACAACCTTTTTCTTTGGGGGGGGAAGTGAGCGTTTATTATCTTTGTTTCGCCGAACTGAAGAGAATCTACTTGTATTGCCGCTTCCATTGGGGGCGGCTTTTGTTTTACTATTCATTGCCAACCCTCCTATTTTTTAGAATTAACACTGTTGGCTAGAGCTAAAGCCGCATCAGATTTGCTCGCAGGCCGTACGGTCCGGCTTTCGATCCATTGCAAAAGCTCCTTGCGGGAAAAGATAACCCGCCGACCCACTTTCCTGTACGGGATCTCTTTCATAAATACCAGGTTGTAGAGGTTTTGTTTTGTGGTTGGTATCCCCTGGTTGGCAAAGAATCTTACTGCATCATCAATCGAAAGGCCGTCCGTTTCTACTGGCTCATTCTTGCGTCTGAAGTCTGCCAATTTCGGGAGAATATCCCGTATTGATTCATCGATCAAATTTCGCAACTGCACCGGGGTTACGACTATTACCTGATTTTCCATAAAACAGATTTTTTTAACTGTTATAAACCCATTTTTCCCGGCGTCCCGGGATTTGTATCCGGCTACGGTGCAAATTGACGAAAAAAAGGAGTGTAAGAATAAATGTAAGAATATCAGAAATGTCGTGGAAAGTGCGTTTTTTTGATCTATTCAAATTTGGACACAAAAAAAGCGCCGGTTTTATTGCCGGCGCTTTTGCTTTAGTACGTTATCTTAATATCTATCCCGATTTTATTTAATAATTCGGAAGCTGCCTTTTTTGCTTGGGGTGTGGGGGTTTGATATGACGCGGTATGTTGGGGCTTTGCGTTGATATTCCCACCTACTACGGCCTCAACAAATTCCGCCTTTTTGGTTCTGTCTATGTTTTTACAAAGGCCTGATTTGTCGATTAATGCCATTACCGCCGCCCTACGGTGCATTATCGGCGTGGTTGTGTACCCCTTTGTTTCTTCCCTTAATTCGATTAATTTGCCATTGATATAAGTTGGATCTGGCAAGGACATAAGTATATTATATCTATCCTCTGGTATATTATTACTAAGGATGTCTTTTAGTCCAAAATCAATAATATACATTCTGATCGTTGAAAAGTAGTTACCAATTAATCCTATAGCCATTTGGTGATCTCCGCTTAAAGTTCTTATAATATCGTTTTTTTTATCCGTTTCCTTCATACCTTCATATGTTTCAAGGTATAAGGATCGTATACATTGTGCTAAAAACACCCTTCGTGCCTCCATATCTAAGTGTAGGATGTAATCCTCCATTTCGCCTATAATATCAAAAAAATAGCACGCTAATGCATCTTCTTCATATATATCTATTGGAATTGAAGGAGTGTGTTTAGATTTCATATACTCTAAAATTTCTGTGGCAGAATCTAAAAAGGCATAGTCTTTTGTTACAACAATATCGTATATTGAACTCAGGTACAGAGACACAATGTCTTCAAATTCACGTATTTTCTTTCTCATATTATTTAAAATTTCGTTAGTAGTTCCGCATTCTTTTCCCGTTCTTCTCTCTCGAAAGAGGCGAGGTAGTTCTCCGTTGTTTTCAGGTCCTGGTGTCCCAGGCTTTCGGAAATGTAGGCTATATTGGCCCCTTCTCGCTTTAGTACGGTGGCGAATGAATGCCGGGCGGTGTAGGTTGAAATGCGCTCAATTCCTAACGCTTTGCCGATAGTAGCCATACGCCGATTAATCGCCCGGGTCAGGTATTGCGTTTTGTGTTTTTGCTCTAAAGCTGTTTCCGTGCCTGAGAGAACCGGAAAAATAAAGCTATCCGGTTGTCGGTCTCTGTTTCCCCATCGGTCTATTATCGCCTGCATCGGCTCCGAAATAACGGCCCGTATTTCCTTTCGGGTTTTTGTGGTGTGCTCTGTTTTTTGACGGACAAAGCAAATTTCCCCGGCTACAATATCCCGATACCTCAACTTTACGAAATCCGCCACGTTAATACCATTACACAGATAGAGAAACAGCCAATAATCCCGGTATTTTGCTATTGCTTGGCTTCCGTCCTTATATCTGGCTATCTTTCCGATTTGCTCCAATGTAAGGGCCATTTTTCGCCCCTCTCCGGCCTGTATTTCAAACCGGCCTTTCCCGAACGGGTACTGCGAATCCTTGATAATACCGGCACGGCGGGCATCGTTCAATATGGCCCGGATCGTTCGGAAATGTATACTTATCGTTGAGGCGGTTTTTTCCTCCTTTATCAGGAAGCGTTCGTACTTTCTCAACCAGTCAACCGTTACTGCTTCAAAGGGTATTTTTGTGCCTCTAAAACGTTCTATTCCCTTCAATACATTGTCATATACAAGCATATTACCAGGGCGTGAATTTGCCCGCAAATCGTCTATTTTGGCCCGAAATGCGGTGTTTACTGTGTCGTTATATCCTGCTTTTAACCGGCTATCCAGCGCATCAAAAGAAAATCCGGAAACGTATGCAAGTTCTTCAACGTTTTGTCGGACTATATCAAAACTGTTTGCAATACTTTCCCGTGTGGCTCGTAGTTCCCGGTTGCGTGTCGTTGGCATTGCCTCCCATTGTTCCGGGGTCAAGTCTTTCCCGGTTGGGTAATACTGACGCTTCCTCCTGTATGTAACCCGGATTTTTACCGGGTATGATCCGTTCTTTTTAGGCTTGTATTTATCCAATATCGCAGCCACCGTAATACCGTCTTTTGAATACTGCATTTGTTCGTATGTTTTTATGTTTGGATACACAACTTCAACACAATTTCAACACAACTTCAACACAAAAGTAGAAAATAACGGTAAATAAAGAAAAGCAGATAAAAATAAATATCGTATATTTATGGCTGAAAAACAGTATTTTATAGGAATAAATAAAAATATAGTAAAATAAGGAAAAATAGGCGGATTCTGCCTTACAAGCAGAGGGTCGGGGGTTCGAATCCCTCAGCTCCCACAAAGAAAAGAGACTTACAGATGATGTAAGTCTCTTTTTTATTTATCCATTCACACACTTCAGATCTCTATCCGACAGTAACCACTACTCAGTTAATTTTCCTTGCAATCTGAATTTACCACAAAGGACTCTTCGTACATCCAGAGTTTTTTTAAACTTTTTAACGCCCCGCAATTCCACTGCATGTCACATAGCACATCACCGTTACAACTATCGCTAAAAGCGCAATTCAAACCGATTCCATTATTACTCTAACCCAACTCTCCTTTGAAGCCACTCTACCGATAGATTCAAATTCGCTCAATACACCGCAAAATCTTTACTTTCTACCATTATTCCTATTGACACCGCATTTCTCTTTTATACGCCTTACAATTCAATTTATCAGCTTCTCAAACATAACGAATACATATAATCCAACAGCGCAAAACATCAAAACAAATCAGCGTAGCGATTAAAACAGGAAACACATCTACATTGTGTCATATACCACAACTCTGTTCAATATATATCACTAATCATTCTCCTCGCCATTTCCCAATACAACAAAAGAAAGTTCCCTATGAATTCCCATAATACCCAAAGACGCAACCCACTCACTTTCTCACCAAACAGCTCAACAACCTTGAGACATAGCGATAGCTCTATCATTTATCATTCCTACTTTCTGATCATCTAACAACAAGTGCAATCTAAACATCCATAAAGACAAAGAATTAGGCACTGTAACACACACAACCTCATCAAACAATAAAAATGGAATTGACACGTTTACTAAGTAAGCATTGTTAATTCCTAAAAGCTTGTGCTATCGTATAAATGTATTATAGTCATAATTCAGTCCTGTTCTGAAAAGTTAAAAGACTCAAAGTTTTAGCTAAACAACACCATAAAACAACTTTAACAGGGGAAATCTTCACCCACTAAAATAAAACACAAAATAGGTTTTATGTTATATTTATCCACTAAAAATACATAACACGAATATTATGGCCTATTTTTTGTTTCATTATTTCTAAGAACACATTTCTCCCTATCGAGAAATATTATTTATCTTTGTTTGTTGAAAGAATGTCACATTAACCATAAACATTGAAACTATGCCAAGAGAAAAAATGCCGGATAATCTGCAAGATTTCACTACAATGTACATGCAGAGACCGGTTGCTAAGATCATTGAAGAGCTATTTATTCTCAAGACCAATAGCCGCGAATTAAAAGTTACCAACCAGAAATTGGCAAAAAACGATCCCACCAAACTCAAAGATGAGATCAAACGTTTACGCGAAATCGAGAAGAAATACAACAAAATTATGGCATTCGCAACCAACACTGAGGATGCCTAAACGCAAAAAAATTGTAATAAAAAACGAGGATTGCTTAATTGGTAATCCTCGTTTTTTATTATAACGTTTCCTCTCCACAAAAAACATGCTTATCATTACTCAATAAACATTCTATTTTTCTTGAGTTTGCAAAAAGCGCTTGGGAAAGGACGATACATAACAACATTCACCTTCACTATTACATCAATTAGACTCAAAACGAAAGCAGATCGATCTCCCAGATAAGTCTCACGACATACAAGAAAAGTCCTTTTTTTTGTTATCTTGTGCACATGCAAGCAACACATAAAACACCTATGAAAAAGAGAAACATATTTAATCATATTTTTTTATTTTTGACTGCAAGCACAGTCTCTTTACAAGCAGCCAACCCGATACCTGCCGACCAACCAGCACAACGGCCTCAACCACAGGCCTTATATCCTGACGTTCCACCTGTAGAAAGCAATGGACTCTCACCAGACAATATCACGGTAACAGCAGATGTACTCAGTGGAGCGGTTGAAGCTGATTATTTCATTGTTCAGCCTGATCCTGATAAAGCAACAGGTCAAGCAGTCGTCATCTGTCCGGGAGGCGGCTACGGATCTACCTGCTATGGATACGAAGGCCTTGGTCCCGCCGAATGGTTCCGCGAACGAGGAATTTTTGCATTCGTCTTGCGTTATCGTATGCCCAACGGCCATTATAACATTCCTTTGGCAGATGTACGTAAAGCAATGCAGACAATCCGCGTCCATGCTGAAGAGTGGCATATTGACCCTAATCAAATTGGCATTATGGGCTTCTCGGCCGGAGGACATCTGGCAGCATCTGCCTCTACATTATTGGATGAAAAGGATCGTCCCAACTTTACGATTCTGTTCTATCCGGTTCTGTCCATGGATTCGGCCATTACACATGCCGGTTCACGCCGAAATCTGTTAGGAGAAAATCCAACAGAAGACATGGTGATTCGTTTCAGTCCTGACAAGCAGGTCACAGAACAGACCCCACCTGCTTTCATTGCCACAAGCACTCAGGACAAATCGGTTCCTCCTATTAATAGCGTTCTTTATTATTTGGCTTTAGAACAAAAACACATTCCTGCAGAACTTCACATCTTTCCACAAGGATACCACGGTTTTGCATTACGGACTGAATTTGCTTATTACAATGAAATTTCAGAGGCTCTCTCACGCTGGATGAAAGAGCTGAAAGCAACCAACTGAAAAGATATTAACCAACTACAAGTTCGATTACATTTTGCAGGGAAAGTTTGAAAATGTTACTTTTGAGGAAGAAATTCGTTATACAATAGTAAAGAGATCCCTCCACTTGTTATTTCGACCAGACACACATAAGACAAGAAGATTAGCATAGTTGTTTAATTCACCAAAACAGGGGAGTGGTCATCCGATCACTCCCCTGTTCCTTTTGTACTTATCATCTTATCGATTACTCTTGTGCATTTTTGATACAAAAGCACAAGCGGAACCAAAGTTTCACAACAAGGTTTTCACCTTACCATTTCTCTACAAATAAAATCTTCTATCAAAATAGGCCGACGCTCTACTTGCGTTAATCGATTCAACAATAGAAAATTTCAATTACAGTGTTTTCCTCCTCTATTGCCGCTTAAGAAGTGATATTCCTAAAGCAGCCATCGTAGCTACCCCTTGATCAAGTGCCTCTTCGCCCGGATTGAATGTCCCGGTGTGCAATCCTCCTCCGGAGGTTCCGTCCGGTCCCGCTGTGCCCAAACGATAAAACAGACTCGGATAACGAACCGTATAATAACCAAAATCTTCAGCTGTCATCCTCAAATCCAACGCCTGAATATTCTCCGCACCCCACATCTGCATAGTCAACTGGCGGGCATGTTCGGTTAGTTGTTCATCGTTGACCACACAAGGATACCCGTCGGCAATATCGACATCGACCTCTACACCGTACGCAATGGCAATACCGGCTGAAATTTCACGGATACGCTGTTTTCCTTTTGCACGCCACGCCTCATCCATAGTACGGAAAGTTCCTTCAATATGCACTTCGGAAGAGATCACATTGGTGGCTCCCTCGGCAATCACCCGACCAAATGATAACACGGTCGGCATCCGACTATCGGCATTCCGGCTGACAATCTGCTGCAGTGCAGTAATCAATGCCGCAGCTGCCACAACCGGATCGTTCAGGTTATGCGGTAATGCCCCGTGACCACCTTTCCCTTTAACCGTCAATCGCACCTCATCTCCGGAAGCCATATACTTGCCCGGACGGAATCCAAGTTGACCAAGCGGAATCTCTGCACCGACATGTTCTCCTACGACTGCTAATACCTGATAATCGGCAAACGGGTCTTCCGCCAACACCAAACTCGCCCCGCCTGGACAAACCTCTTCTCCTGGTTGAAAGAGTCCGAAAATCGTCCCCTCGATCTCCTCCTTATGCCGATTCAACATGATCATCGCACCCAACAGACAAGCCGTATGCATATCATGACCACAGGCGTGCATAACACCTTCATGGCAGGAGGCAAAAGGCAAACCAGTCTGTTCGGCCACGGGCAGCGCATCCATATCGGCCCGCAAAACCACACACCGAGACAGATCACCTTTACCCTCGATCTTAGCTAAAATGCCTGTTTCTGCAATCGGACGAAAAGAGATCCCCTCCTCTGTCAAGTGTTCAGCGATATAACGTGCCGTTTCGTGTTCGGCGAATGAAAGTTCAGGATATTGGTGAATCCTACGACGAAATGCGACCGTCCGGTCATGCAATTCCGACGCTTCTCGTTTGAGCGTATCCAACAGTTGTTGAGTCATCACTTCGAATTACAAAAGTTGTTTATTTAACTATTTCGATACGGCTTTACGCCTGTATATATTGCGGGATCAGTTTACGCAACTGCTCCTCACTGATTCCTCGACGAGAAGCATATGCAGCCAATTGCTCGGCATCAACCTGTCCTACATTGAAATTGCGGGCCTCAGGCAACGCAAAAATTAACCCACACAAAGCAGGTGCAGGTGTCAATTCATACTGATCATTCACCTGTAGTCCGATGGTTTCCGGAAGATTCAGCAGTTCTGCCACCGTTTTGCGGTATGAACGATCGGGACACGAAGGCATACCGAAGTTGGGACGAATTCCGGAATATTTTCCCTCCAAAAGTTCCGCAGGTGTCAATTGATCATCCTGTTCAATTCCCCACATCTGCACCCGAACATAACGGTGCATCTCTTCCACCATAGCCTCACACAAACGACCAGTCAACAAACCGGCCAATTGGACTCGTGCCTCATCGCCTTCCTCACGCAAACGCTGCTGCAAAACATCAAGTCCATCTCCTACGGTTACCGCATAAAGAGCTACACTATCGGGAACATCTCCAGCCGGAGCCACAAAATCGGCCAACGAAAGGTTTACAGCCTGAGAACTCTGCTGATTGCGGAGCTGTGGCATACGCAACAACTCATTCGTGCAAGCCTCATCCTCGTACAGCACAATATCTTCACCATCCCGACGAGCCGGATAGAGCGCCACAACGCCCCGAGCATGTAACCAACCCTGTTCGATGATCTCCTGCAGCAATTGTTGAGCATCATCATACAGACGGCGAGCTTGCTCCCCTTTTGTCGGATCATCGAGTAGGTCCGGGAAGCGACCGGGCACTCCAGCCAATCCAAACAGATAATTCCAATTGATCAGCGGCAACAATCGTTTCAAATCATAGTTGAGAAAACACTCCTGACCAATTTTCAAAGGAGCCTTAACCCGACTAAAATCTGCCTTCAGGCCATGAGTTCGCGCATCAGCCAATGTTCGGAAGGGTCTGTTCTTGGCTCGATTGGCAAACTCTTCCCGCAGGGTGATCTGCTCCATCTGTACATCGATCAAGTAGATATCCCGTTCATTCGAACAAACACGCTGTATGATTTGAAAAGCCAATACCGGTGCCGGCAGGTAAACTACCGTTCCATTTGCATACTTGGGAGCCAATTTCACAGCAGTATGCAGCGCCGAAGTTTCCGCACCTTCTACCAGGAACGGCAGCAGCATCCCCTCCTTCTGAGCTGTCGTCAAAATCGACTCCATCAAGCCCAAAGCACGTGAAGTCGCACCGTGCAACACCACAGCTGCGCAATCACTTTGCCGACAAACTTCTATTAATTGTTTGGCATCATTCGCATATAGCAACTCTTTGACTTGACACCCCGTCTTACTCAACAAACATTTCAATAAAGTTTCAGACGGGTCATATTCGGTATTGTCGATGGACACCCACAACAAACGACGCGATTTGTCCGCTGTGGGATCTGCGGCAGGCTCTGCTGCTTGCGCCATGTCGTTTTGTTGATTGCAACTACGATGAATCACCCGTTGCAACAAAGCCAATGGAGCTACACCCTCCTCTACACATTTTTCCAAGTTGAGCAGGGTATCCATCTGCTCCGTCAATAGTTTTTGCAACGAAAGTCTTTCGCCATCCGTAACATCTCCCAACTGTTGAACCAACTGTTGTACAGGTTCGGAACATTGAGAAACAACATACTCCGTGAATGCGTCGATTGTTTCCGTACTACCGTCTGTGATCAATTTATCACATAAAACCCGCAACTGTGCAGGTTGATCTTGCGTCGGTTGCACAGTTTGAGGATCCGCCACCGCAAAGTCTAAACCAATAGCAGCAGCACGCTCCAACATCACACTATTTAACGTCTTGACTACCGCATCACACCCCTGAAACTCGGAAGAGAAAACATTGATCCGTCCCCCAAACCGCCATTGCGGATGGACTGTTCGGAGTTCTTCCACAATCGCCATGAACTGTTTGGCTGTATCCGCATAACCTATCACCGGCAGCAACACGGGATCGATCACAACACTGTCCTGCGGGAAACCAGCTTGCTCCAACAAAGCTGTAATTCGTTGTGCAACGCTCCGTTTACGATCAAGCGTGTCGGCAATTCCCTGTTCATCGATCAAAGCGATCCATGCGGCAGCTCCATAACGATCCGCCAACGACAGCCGGCGTAAAAACTCCTCCTCACCTTCGGCAAGAGTCAACGGACCAATTAGCGGTTTGCCCTGCACACACTGCATAGCAGTCTCCAACGTCTTCCACTCCGAAGAGAAGACCACAACCGGAACTCGGGCGATCTCAGGTGTCGCCATCGCCAAATTAAGCAGATTGCGAACAGTCTCTGTCCCTACCGCCATCGGATCATCCACATTGATCACCGCCACCGGAGACCCGGACTCAATATCTGTGCGAATGATATTGACAGCTTCGGCATAACGCTTTTCACGAATAGCCGCCGCAAACGCCGTAGATTGTGTCACATCGGAACGTGTACCCAATATTGTCGAGCATGGTGTCACTGGGAAGGTCGCAAGCTCCAAGCCGCTCAGCAAAATCTGATCTTTGGGTTGCGGAATTTGACGAGGTGCATATTTAGACGCCACTGCCGCAATCGCTGCAATGTGCATAGGGGTTGTACCACAACATCCGCCCACAATATTCAGCAGTCCGGCAGACAAATAATCCTCAATCGTGGCAGCCATCATCTCCGGCGTCTCACTATATCTGCCCTCGTTATCAGGCAATCCCGCATTGGGATGCGCCGATACCGCACAAGACGCCACAGCCGACATCCGCTCGATATAAGGACGCATTCGCTCTGCTCCGTGTCCACAATTCAAGCCGACCGAAATCACGTTACCATGATGTACCGAAGCATAAAATGCCTCAACGGTCTGCCCTGCCAATGTACGTCCACCGGTATCAGTCAACGTTCCGGAAACCATAATCGGGATAGGCTTTTTGCGCTCCTTCGCCAATTTTTCAACAGCAAAAATGGCAGCTTTGACATTCAATGTATCAAAGAAGGTTTCCAACAGAATCAGATCTGCTCCACCATCCACCAGACCACGCGCCTGATCATAATAGGCTTGTGACAATTGGTCAAAAGTGACAGCACGCGCAGCCGGATCATTCACATCGGGAGAAATGGAGGCAGAACGATTTCCCGGACCAATCGAACCGGCCACAAAACGTGGTTTCGATGGATTTAACAAAGTATATTTATCGGCCACAGCCCGTGCAATCGATGCTGCTGTTTTGCAGATGTCATACACATAAAAATCGAGCATCTGATCCGACAGCGAAAGGGCGTTGGCATTAAAAGAGTCTGTCGAAATAATATCGGCTCCTGCCTGCAAATAGGCTTCATGGATTTCTGACAACACATCCGGACGACTCATCACCAGAGCCTCGTTGCATCCCAACAACGGCATTGGCCAATCCCGGAACATCTCACCCCGAAAATCATCCTCAGTTAACCCATAGCCATGCACCATCGTGCCCAACCCACCGTCCAAAATCAAAATACGACGGGCCATTTCAGACTGTATCGAAAATTTCAACATAAAATAGTTTGTTAACGTGTTTGTCGTTACAAAGAGTCAGACAGCGTTATCTGCTTCTTTTTTACGGCACGGCTATTCAGTGTACACAGCCATGCATTGCTACAGAGATGTATTAGATACAATGAGCGGTCATTCTTACAAATGCTGATGACTTGTCCTCCGCACAAATAGTTTTTACTAATACTATGTCATATCATGAAGAAGTTGTCGTGCACTGGGGAAATACCATCGTACAACTAATCTACTACTTCTCAGCCTGAATCAATCAAATAACGTTGTCTCAAACGATGTCAGCCTATGGACACCCTGCTTAATTTAACGGACAATCTTCTTCCTCTAAGACACGTTGACAACTACCGAGACACAAACGCAACCAACTTTATCCAACCAACTGATAAAGCATTGGGTATCTGCCTAGTCCCATTTTGCAGATTCACGCCATCAAACACCAAGGACGACCTGAGCCGTAGTACGGCTGCTTTTGAGATCACAGACGTTTGTTTCCCCTCGTGCCTAGGATCAGTGACGAAGCACCTCTATCTCAAAAAGTTTATTCCAATTTTTACCGGTCACAAATATGCGTCCCGTTGCTTTGTCATAGGCGATACCATTCAGGACATCTGTCGTTGCATCTCGATCAGCAGCCGACAGCAATCCGCTCAGGTCAACCACCCCAAGGACAGCTCCACTTTGCGGATCAATGCGAATCACATTGTCTGAAGTGTAAACATTGGCCCAAAGTTCGCCGCGAATCCACTCCATCTCATTGACATACATAATTTTGTTCTGATCCGTATAGACTTCGATCGTCCGAATCGTCCGGAATGTCTCAGGATCGAGAACACGGATTTTTTCCGAACCATCGCTCATATAAAGCACCTCTCCATCTGTAGCCAATCCCCAGCCTTCTCCGCCGTAATCGAACTCCTGGAGCAAATCAAAACTCTTCGCATCGTAAACCAAAGCCTTGTTATTTTGCCAGGTCAGCTGGTATAGCTTCCCATCCAATAACTCCAACCCCTCGCCAAAATAGTTGTCCGGCAAAGAGCGGCTACGCAACACTCGTCCTGTTGCCAAATCTACCTCACGAAGAGTGGATTGCCCCTCCAAACCTGTACTTTCATACAACTTTCCGTCATGAAATAATAGTCCTTGCGTATAAGCCTGACGGTCGTGTGGATAGCTCTTTTTAACTTTATGCCCGTAAATTACAGGTGATTTGGCAGCCAAAACTAAAAACTCACCTGCACGACTTTGACTTTGATTCCCGCTGTAAGCCGTTAATCGATACACCGTTCGTCCCACTGGATAGGTAGGCCCTAAATTATACGTAAAACCAGAGGAGGCAATCGGTCCAATCCGACGGTTATTCACGGCAAGTATTACGCTATCCACCGTGCAACCCTGAGACAAGGTGTAGCCTATAGCGACACGATCTCCCTGCACGAAACGGTCCCCGTACACGGGTGAAATCTCTGCAAACCATGTTGGTTGAGTAGAAGGAGTGACCGCTTTTGTAATAACAGTTGAATCACCCGAACGAGAAGAGTCGCTCCCCGCGCAGGCGCTCAACATCGTGAGTGCTGATATACCAATCAATACAACACTTCGGAGTGTATGGACAAAAATATGCTTCATAGTGACAAAGGTATGAAAAATTCGTATCTTTGCTCCACTGGCTGGAAATATCGAAAATAAAATACAAAACAGAGGAAACATGCTGACACTTAAGCAAATCAGAGACAACAAAGCCTTTACGCTCGAACGTTTGGCCGTGAAGGGGGTTGATGCCGCCGCAACGGTGGATCGCATCGAACAACTGGATGATGCTCGTAAAGCAATCCAAGCCGAATTGGATTCCAACCTGGCCCAGCAGAATGCCATTGCCAAAGAGATCGGCCAACTGTTCAAAGCAGGCAAGCAGGCCGAAGCCAATGCCGCTAAAGAGAAAACGGTAGCACTCAAAGAGAGTTCCAAACAACTCGATGAAAAGCTGAAACAGACTGAAGCCGAGTTGAGCGATCTGATCGTTACACTGCCCAACTTCCCGCACAGTTCTGTTCCTCTGGGAAAAACAGCTGCGGACAATGTGATTGTGCGCATGGGTGGTCAGACTCCCAATCTGCCAGAAAACGCACTTCCTCACTGGGAATTAGCTACAAAATATGACATTATCGATTTTGAGCTGGGTGTTAAACTGACTGGTGCCGGCTTCCCCGTTTACAAAGGTAAAGGTGCTGCGCTGCAACGTGCATTGATCACCTTCTTCCTCGACAATAACATCGCTGCCGGTTACACCGAAATGATGCCCCCATTGATGGTGAACAGAGCATCTGGATTTGGCACGGGTCAGCTGCCTGATAAAGAGGGTCAGATGTATCACGCCGAGGTAGATGACTTTTATCTGATTCCGACAGCAGAAGTACCTGTCACCAACATCTATCGGGATGTTATCATCAACGAATCGGATTTCCCGATCAAAATGACCGCTTACACCCCTTGCTTCCGTCGTGAAGCGGGTTCATACGGCAAGGATGTACGTGGTTTGAACCGTCTGCACCAATTCGACAAAGTGGAGATCGTACAGATCGCTCACCCCGCTACCTCTTATGAAGCATTGGATGGCATGGTGAAACATGTCGAAAGTTTGGTTCAGAAGCTGGGATTGCCCTATCGTATTGTTCGTCTCTGCGGCGGAGATATGAGCTTCACTTCAGCCCTGACTTTCGATTTCGAAGTCTTCTCTGCTGCTCAACAACGCTGGTTGGAGGTTTCTTCAGTGTCGAACTTCGAATCCTTCCAAGCCAACCGTCTGAAACTTCGTTATCGTGACGCCAACAAGAAATTGCAGCTCGCACATACACTGAACGGTAGTTCATTGGCATTGCCACGTATCGTTGCTGCACTGTTGGAAAACAACCAAACTCCAGAAGGCATTCGCATTCCAGAGGTATTGGTTCCTTACACTCACTTCGACATGATTAAGTAATTTTACTCAATCCATACAAAAAGAAGGAGCGCTGGCAGCAAACCAGCGCTCTTTCTTTTTAGATCTTGTAAAGATTCATCTCTCCTGATTTCAGAGATTAAGGTGCAATTATCTCACGAACTCTTTTCATCAATAAGTACCACGATGCTTTTATGCGACACGAAAGATCAATAAACATCATCCCCTTCTCTGCATGAAGATTAGCACACACCAATACAACACATACCACCAATTGTTAATCAAAATAAGAAGGGAGAATGATCACTAAATCACTCTCCCATCTTTTTATACCTTCTGAATCTATTTACAGATAATATTCGCTTGTGCGTTTCTTTACGCGACTCTGAACGACGATTTATGAAGCACCGACGTTACGCCTTTTCCTCATTAACGTTTACTTACGTTCCACCTTCTGACGCGCAAAATTACGATACATCAACGGCGTTTTTCCTGTCCGTTTCTTAAACGCAATCGAAAAATACTCCGGATTATCATACTTGAGAATATAGGAAATCTCTTTAATCGTATGTGTGGTATTTGCTAATAACAATTTTGCCTCGTTTACTCGCAACTCCTTCATATACTGAGCTGGAGCAATACCGGCATATTCGCGGAATGCTTTCCGAAAGACCGAATAGCCCAATCCGATCCGATCCGCAATATCATGAGGCGTCAAATTTTCGTAGATCGTTTCACGCATGACCACTTTGGCCTTATTGATTTTACTGATCATATTTTCATCATCAAGCAGATGGCTTTGCTGACGGAAATACATCAATCCTAACATGTGCATAACAATACCCGACAAGGCAGGCTGTGCACCAATACGATCTGCATGAGCGATATCACATGCTTTGAGATAAAGATCGACTATCGGCTCGTTGAAACCCATCTCAAAAACCGGCTTATCCGGAGTAAAATACCCCGCTGCAACCAATCGGTCAATCATCTCTCCTTTAAAACCGATCCAATACTCCTTCCACCCCGAATGTTCATCCGGCTGGTAGGTGTGCCACATCCCCGGAAAGATTAAAAACATTTTACCTTCGGTGAGCCGTTGAGTAATCTTTTTTTCTCCATAAGTAATTATGCCCTCACCATCGGTAATATACAACAATTGAAACTCGTCGAGCACACGCCCCGCTTCAACATCAAAAAAATAGCCTTTCGGGTGATTCTGCGGAGGATACTCCTCCTCAGAAGTTATCACCTGATTACCCACACTGGTTACGGTCAGTCCCCACAGTTGATCCCCCTCTGCAGGAACCAAATATTTGATATCGCTACCATTCATACATTACAAGGCTATTACTTCAATGAGGTTATATTCTCACGGAACGATATTACCTCATTACATATTGCAAAAATCAAAATCGGGACCCACCCTATTTTCAGCAAAGATAACAAATCCGACTTACCGGCACAAATATCCGGCACCCCATGTCACATAAGGGCTGCGCAAATATCAACCAAGAGATCAAGCCCTAATCAGGTGTGACGATTTCGGGAATTTTTCGTATAAAGGAAACGTTTGATTTTCTGTGTCGGCGTCTTCTCGAACTCCTCCTCCTGTTCGACAACTACCGAAATGCGAGAAAATTTATTGACTTTGGAATTGACATAATTCATCAACTCCTTCTTAATATGCTCCATACGATTCCCGAGATTTTCCCGCACCGTATGATATTTTTGTTCGAGGGCCTCCCGATTAAAATGGACTATAGCCACCAATTTGCCCATATCCTCCTTTACCAAAGAGTCAGCGACTAGCGCATGGCCATTAAGCACATTTTCAATCTCTTCAGGATAAATATTTTCACCATTGGGTCCCAATATCATATTATTCAGCCGGCCCTTGATATAAAGATAGCCATCCGAATCAAATACGCCGAGATCTTTCGTCCGGAACCATCCATCCGAGGTAAAAGCTTCGGCTGTGGCTTCAGGATTTTTATAATACCCCATCATCACATTGGGCCCTTTGACCACAATCTCACCCTCACCCGCTGCATTCACATTGTCCAAACGCACCTCGATACCTTGCAACATTGGACCTGTGGACTGGTGACGCACCATGGTCGGATTAACACCAGCCAACACCGGCGCCGTTTCTGTTAACCCATATCCAATTGCATAAGGGAACTTACCTTCAAACAGGAATTGCTCCACAGTAGGATCCAATTTGGCCCCTCCGATGCCGAAAAAGCGGATACGACCGCCGAACAGTTCTGCCAATCTTTTTCCAGCCAAACGATGTAAAAACTTCCGTCCCCACTCTTTCCGATAAATCAACCGCATCAACCAATTATTGGTAAACTGGGGCAGGATTTTATGTTTGTAAATCTTTTCGATGATCAACGGAACCGTCAACATAATGGTCGGACGAATCTGTTTAAGAATCGGCAACAGGACTGACGCCGTAGGGGGCTTATCAATATAGACAACAGATGCACCCCACATCACTGGGAGCAACATACCCAGCGAACATTCATAAGTATGAGACAAAGGCAGAATCGACAGGAAAATATCTTCTGGATACACCGGCTGTAAAATACTCACCATCGCCAACTCACTACACAAATTGCGATGCGACAACATCACCCCTTTAGGCGAAGAGGTGGTTCCGGATGTATAAATAATGGCAGCGAGATCCTCGCCTTTAGGCGTAACGATCTTCCCGCGTTCACTCTCTACATGTTTGATTACTCCGAGATTTTTGCTGCGAACCACTAAACGTAATCCAGCAATCACCTCTTTCGAAATTTTAGAATAGAGGCGATCCGAAGCTACCAAAGCTTTCGCTTCAGAGTGCTGAATAATCCGATCGAGTTCTGGCCCGGAAAAATCTGGCAAGATGGGAACAATTACCATTCCCGATATAGTTGCAGCAAAATAGGTAACACCCCAATTCGGCATATTGCTGCTCAACAGTGCTATTTTATCTCCGCTGCACAATCCAGCGCGAAGAAACGTATCAACAAGAGAATCCACCCGTTCAGCAAAATCGGCAAAGGTGAGCGACTCTCCTCCATACATAGAAAAACAGGGATGAGCCGCAAACTTCTCAATACTGTGCAGGTACAGCTCCCGTAATGTGTCAAATTTCATTATAATTGATAATTGGATGACACTTCACATCAGTTTATCAACAACAAAGATAGATCATATTCTCATAAAATCCTTACATTTGGCGATGTTTAGATCATGAACAGAGAACAATCCATACACCAGCAAGCTCTATCTTTGGGGTTCGACCGGTGCGGAATCGCCCGCTGCCGCCCTCTCGAAGAGCGTCGTGATCAACTGCAAAAATGGCTCCAAAGTGGACATCACGGAGGACTAACTTACATGGAGCGTAACTTTGACAAACGTCTCGACCCGAATCTGTTAGTTGAGGGAGCCCGTTCAGTAATCGTATGTGCCATAAGTTATAAACGTCCAACCTCTACAGGAATTCTCTCTCGTTTTGCCTCCTATGCTTGGGGACGCGATTACCATTCCATTCTGAAAGAGAAGCTATACGCTCTATTGTCATATATTCAAGAATTGCTTCCTGAAACCAAAGGACGCGTATTTGTTGACACGGCACCTATTCTCGAAAAAAGCTGGGCAGCTGAAGCCGGAATAGGACGAATTGGGCGCCACTCCTTGTTAATCGTTCCTGGTGTGGGATCATTTGTTGTGCTTGGTGTCATCGTCACGACTGCCGAGCTCGAGCCTGATCCTCCCCTGGCAAATGCCGATCCCTGCGGCAACTGTCAAGCTTGTATAAACGCCTGCCCTGTCAGCGCAATAGGCCCGGACCGTACCATCGACGCATCACGCTGTATCGCACGCCGTACGATTGAGGCCGAAGAGGAGGATGAAGGAGATCTGCATGGGTGGATTTTCGGCTGCGATGTATGCCAACAAGCCTGTCCGCACAACCGGCATGCACCCGTATCTACACACACCTGTTTCTCTCCCACTACAGGAATTGAACAGATGTCCGCAACAGATTGGCTCCAACTGAACGAAGAGGAGTTCAAAAGCAGATTTCATGACACGCCACTTTTACGCTGCGGATTGCATCGCATCCAAAGACGGATTCAGGAATTAATCGACCAACAAAAGCTCTGAAGCGCAACTTTTCTTTCATTTAAATACGCCCAACCGTGAATCTTGGATATTAAACAATAAAAGAGCAACGGATAATCCGTTGCTCTTTTATTGTTTTGCTGCATACGTCAGTATGCAAGCTGAAATCGAATTATCTTTTAGAGAGCGTTGATCTCTTTGAGAACTGCATTGGTTTTGTGTACCGCAGCAGCGCTCTTTTCAAAGAGGGCCTTCTCCTCATCAGTCAACTTCAGCGACAAGATCTTCTCTACACCGTTCTTACCAATTACAGCCGGAACTCCGATGCAGATATCCTGCTGACCGTATTCTCCTTCCAAATAGGTGCAAGATACGATCACCTTCTTCTGGTCGCGGATAATAGACTCAACTACATACGCTGCAGCTGCACCCGGAGCATACCAAGCCGAAGTTCCCAACAGTTTGGTCAAGGTAGCACCACCAACCATAGTGTCAGCTACCACTTTATCCAACTCCTCTTTGCTCAGCAAATCGGTAACAGGAATACCTTTGTAAGTAGCTTTGCTTGCCAAAGGAATCATCGTTGTATCACCGTGACCACCGATAACCATACCCTCGATTTCGTTCGAGTTGGCGTTCAAAGCCTTACTCAAATAGCATTTGAAACGAGCGGTATCCAAAGCACCACCCATACCAAACAACTGATTCTTAGGCAGACCGCTCTTCTTCAGAGCCAAGAAGGTCATCGTATCCATCGGGTTGCTGATAATCAAAATAATCGCCTTAGGAGAATATTTCAGCACATTGTCAACAACTGAGCTTACAATACCTGCATTGACACCGATCAGCTCCTCACGAGTCATACCCGGTTTACGAGGCATGCCAGAAGTGATCACAACCACGTCTGAACCAGCTGTAGCTGCATAATCATTGGTTACGCCAGTCAGCTTAGTATCGAAATCCATCAGCGTTGCAGTCTGGAAAATATCGAGCATTTTACCCTCTGCAACACCCTCTTTAATATCCAACAGAACTACCTCGTCAGCAACCTCACGAGTAGCAAGTACATTAGCACATGTAGCACCTACGTTACCGGCGCCTACAACTGTAACTTTGCTCATAATCTTAAATTACGTTATTGTTATTTAACCAATCAGTTTCGCATAATCCTCTGCTGACAACAGAACATCCAACTCAGCAGGATTTGTCACTTTAATTTTGACCATCCATCCCTCACCGTATGGATCTTTGTTCACCAGCTCCGGAGCGTCGTTCAGAGCAGCGTTGAATTCAAGCACTTCACCTCCAACAGGCAGGAATGCATCTGAAACGGTTTTAACAGCCTCGATCGTACCGAAAACTTCACCCTGGGCAAGAGTTTCCCCTTCGGTGGTTACATCGACGAAAACAATGTCGCCAAGCTGACTCTGTGCAAAATCGGTGATGCCTACATAAGCCTCATCGCCTTCGACGCGGATCCACTCGTGATCCTTCGAATACTTCAAATTAGACGGAATGTTCATCTGTATCTATTTTTGGTTTGTATGATCAAAATCCTTCAACTCCAGCCCATCTGAACGCCACTGCATTCACACAACTTGATCGTTCGGACAGCCTGTTTTGAAGATGCCCAAAGGTACGTCTTTTTCAGCGATAATAAAATTCTACTGTGATTTTTTTCACACCAAACGCTAACCTCTTTATAGTGCCTCATGTCATTCACTCGTAACACATGAGAAAACATGCCACTGTGGACACCCTCCAGTTCAAATTGTACCATAAAAATGTCCTCTTGGGGTCAAAATTACCAGAGACGAGTCTCCTCAAACGCTATCCCATTCACCATTACCCTCCCCTTTTATAGTGACTGTCTGCAAAATGTTTCTGCTAAGACAAATTTTTCGCGAGACAAGCCTGCAAAACCGCTTAACACGACAAGGGTCAACGGGCAGGATGCAAACAAATGGTCATTACAACCGGATTGTGATCACTCCAACAAAATTCAAGAGGCACTGTTTCGATCGACAACACCTCAATTTGAGGAGACACAAAAAAGAAGTCGGTCAAAGTGCAAACAGAGGAATCCGGATCAAATGGTCGATCCAGATAACGCAACGAGGGCTCTTTTTCATCATAGACGAAACGGCCAATCCGACGAAACATGCGATTATCGATCTGTTGCGGCACAAAGTTAGGATTAGACAATTCATCTGCCGTAGGGATGTATTCCGGTGGATATTGATTCCAATCTCCGCCAGTTACAGTGGCTATACCAACTGAATCGGACTGTGCAAGGATCTGCGACAAGAACACCAACTCTTTGTACCGCATATCTCCAGTATCATAAGCCGTATTGTGCGTATTGTTAATCATGATCGTATCTCCGGCAGCAGTCAGAAAACGGGCAGACAGCAATCCCCTTTTCAGATTGAATAATCGCACAGGGAACGGAAAAGCAGAAGGATACTGTAAGCGCACCGCATCTATAGGCTGCCAACGAGACAACATCAACATTCCACTATTGACTCGTCCAATCGGATTGTGCACTGGTATAGGCACGCACCAGGCCCGATAATTATAGGCAAAGAATGAGGTATATTCGGGAAAAGCATTACCGATCAACTCTGCCTCATCAATTCTGTAAGTGCGGTGTGATGACCGGTCCACCTCCTGCAACAACATGATGTCAGCATCAATTTGCTGCAGTGTCAACACAATCCGAGCCAAATTTGCAGTCGTACGTTCTCTGCTGTCACGTACTCGCTTACCGCCATCATAGAAAAAATCCATATTTTCTCCCAAGCCGCCGTAACCGATATTCCAACTCACTAACCGAAGGGTATCCGGCAACTGGTTACGACAAAGGGTACTGTCGGAACGTGATTTCAATTCAGTAATAGAGTCCGTAGTATCACCCTCTGCTTTTCCGGATGCATATTCAGCAACAAAATCACTATGACTGATACTGTCTTCCTGATGGTTAACAAGTTCACCATATTCGCCTACTTGCAAGGGCGTTAAATGCTCGACCAATTCAGGACGATATTCCGAGACCCAAGAATAGACAAACAAGAGCAATGCGACAACCAACAAACTGCCAACACACCACATCGCCACACGGCCTACACGATGTAAAAGATTTCGCATGTTCATCTTTTCCTTTTTATTCACAGATTAGACAGCATTGTAAACGGCTGCATCAAAACCGATGATTTAATGCAATTCACTGTGGCATAAAGATAACCAGAATCTTCAGGAGTGCAAACAACACTCCTCTTTCAGACCATTTTATCCGATAAATGCAACTTGACAAACATTTAAATAAAAATCGCTAACTTTATGCAATTCTGAATGTCGAACTAATCAAAGTTCGACAAATCCCGATCCAAATACCACACTCGACATGAAACCTCATGAACCCGGATATGTATACATTTTAACCAATCCCAGTTTCCGTGAAGATTGGGTCAAAATAGGGAAAAGTTCACGTCCTGTAAACCTACGATCCAAAGAGCTCGATAATACTGCCGTACCATTACCCTTCGAAATATTTGCTACCATTCAAACCGTCAAATACAACGAGGTAGAACGGTTAGTACACAAATTCATCGATCGACTGACAGATCTAAGAATTAGACAAAACCGAGAATTTTTCAATGTCGCTCCTCAAATTGCATTGGATATTTTCAAAGATATTGCATTAACAATCGATGATGCTGTTATCACTGAATATCGTCACAACCAACCGATTTCCACTCCAGAGAAAACTTCACAAAAACACAGGTCACCTCGTCGTGAACGTTTCAAATTCAGTATGGTCGGCATTCAGATTGGTGAAACAATCCAATTTGATCCTACAGGCCTTTCTGTCAAGGTTGCTAGTGACGACTCTATTGAATATGAACACCGGCTTTACAAATTATCACCATTTGTCGGCACTTTCCTTCCTGAAGATCAAAGATGTGATTCTGGAGCGTATCAAGGAGCCAAATATTTTTCATACAAAGGGAAAGTTCTAACCAAACTCCGCAAAGAGTATGAACTTAAGCAAAAGGAGACACCCGACCAATAGGTTCTAACTTTTTCACATTAATCTAACACACATGACATAAATTTCACTGATTGTGAGCCATTGTCGATCATCATACAGATTCATAAATGTAAGTACAAATCTGATCAACTAAGCTCCAAAGAGCATCGACAATTTCCAACAATAAAATCCCCATATCAATAAAAATGTCGGTACTTCTCAGTACCGACATTTTTATTGATTATAGACGATTATGCGGACTACAAGTCTTTTTTATTGACATTAAACATATCTCGCCGTCAACGTTTATCTTGTCCCCGAACTAATATTACCACTTGCTTTACCTAACGACAATTACCCTGTCCATTGACCCCAGTTAACCCAATTCTGCAACCTCGCAAACTTTCTTAACAACCAATTCGGGATCAATATTTTTCATACAAGGATAATCGCCATACACACAAGGTTTATTCCCGTAAATGGAACAAGGACGACAGGCCATGTCAAGTTGGACCGCATGCCGAGGATCTTGACCGAGTCCATAAAAACCGGCATAAGGATGGGTGGCCCCCCATATCGATACAGCAGGAACTCCAACCAACGAAGCCATGTGCATGGATGAAGAGTCCATACTAACCATCATATCCAGGTTTGAAACTAACTCCATCTCCTGCCCCAACTTGATCCTGCCAATTACAGAAGTAACCCGCGGATAGGTCTGTTCCATACGTTCCGAATACTCCCGTTCAACCGGTCCTCCACCAAAAATGAACAGCCGTACATTCTCATACGTAGAAAGTTTTGCAATGACTTGCTCCATATGATCCAGCGGATATATTTTTCCCTGGTGTTGAGCGAACGGGCCTATTCCGATCCATTTCCCATCATGAACTCCAGCCAATTGAGCTGTTTCTGGACTCATCGCATACTTCACCCGTTGCGGTGGTGCAATCGGAGGAATATCAAAACCCAATTTAAGGAAAACCTCACGATAACGTTCAATCGTGGTTTTTAACTGGACAAGTTTTTTATTTTCAAACGCGACCAACGCTTTTTTCTCCTCACGCCCTTTGTCGATATGGACCACTTTAGCACCGCGCAAACAAAACACCTTACGCAGCATCTTCGTCCGGATCACATCATGCAGATCCGCCACCATATCGAATTTACCCAACTCAGCACTCAATCTCAACAGACCACGAAACCCTTTATGTCGTCCTTTAAAATCGGGCGAGATAAACTCTATCCGTTCAATTCCCCGAAAAAATGGCTGTAAAAAAGAGGGCGTCATGACCACAATCTGAGCTTCAGGATAGCATTTGCGCAAAGCACCAACTACCGGTGCGCTCATCGCAACATCGCCCATCGCCGAAAGACGAATTACCAGAATGCGTAATGAAGCCGATTGAGAACGTGAGACCATTCAATAACTATTTTGCAGCGTACAATACAGGATTCAACTCGGGATCGTTGTACATCTTCATCTGTTTGTAAACCTTCATGTACTTGCGACCTGCTTCCATATCCTCCAATAACTCATCGATAGCAGTGGTCAAATCTTGCCGTTGCTGAAGCAGTACATCCAACTTACGCTGACACTCTTGGATATGCTTTTCTTCCACATCCGTCCGCTTCGTCTCCTGAGTCATGTGATAGATTTTCAACGCCAGAATCGACAAGCGATCAATTGCCCATGCAGGACTTTCGGTATTGATACGAGCATCGTCAGCTACCTTCACATTTTTAAATTTGTCTAAAAAGTAGCTATCAATATACTCAACCATATCGGTCCGTTCTTGATTCGAACGGTCAATCCGACGTTTAAGTTCAAGCGCTGCAACCGGATCAATCTGCGGATCCCGAATCAGATCCTCCAGATGCCATTGCACAGTATCAATCCAATTTTTCAAATAGAGCAAATACTCAATCGATCCATCCTGATAAGGATTAGCAATTGGTTGATCCACATTATCATAACGATGATAATCTTCGATAACGGCCGGGAAAATTTCCCAGCAGAGCGTGGTGAACTTCATAAGCAGGGGGATTAATACTACAAAACTAAAGAATTTTGTTCAATTTCCAATATTTATCTATTTTTGTCTAGAAGCTTGCCAAACCCTAAAAGGAAGCCATTATGAAAGCAAATTATATTACCCTATTCACGCTCTGCGCATCTGTCATGGCCCTGTCTGCCAACGCACAGGATCGCCTTACGCGTCAAGAGTATATTCAAAAATACAAAGCATTGGCCATCGAGGAGATGGAGATTTACGGAATCCCGGCCAGTATCACTATGGCCCAAGCACTTTTGGAGTCGGATGACGGAAACGGACGTCTGGCACGTGAAGCGAACAACCATTTCGGCATCAAATGCAAAAGCAGCTGGACGGGGATGACCATTTCTCATGACGATGACGCCAAAGGGGAGTGTTTCCGCAAATATGCGACCGTCGAAGACTCCTATACGGATCACTCCGAATTTCTTGACAAATCAGCACGTTATCAAGACCTTTTCAAACTCGATCCGCTGGATTACAAAGGTTGGGCATATGGCTTGAAACAGGCCGGTTACGCGACCAATCCGGCCTATGCTGAACTGCTGATCAAAATCATTGAGGACAATCAACTGTATCATCTCGACCGAGGTGAAGAGTTGAATCCGACTACTCCTGATCAATCTGCAATCGAAAAACCGCAGCAAACACTGGCAGCTACAGAACCTATGCCCAAAGAACAGGTCGTAGATGTGGACAATTACAGCATTGCAATCACTGGTGAAGCGGGGCATCATACCGTATATCACAACAATGGCAGTGAATTTACGACGGCAAAAGCCGGTGACACCTATGCGACGATCGCAGCCGAGTTCGGGCTTACTGTTAAAAAATTGCTCAAATACAACGACCTGACGACTGTTCCCGTTCTTAAACCGGGAGAGATGGTTTATCTACGCCAGAAAAACAAACGGAGCGAAAATGGCAAGCTGATTCACGTAGCGAAAGAGAACGAAACCATGTATAGCATTGCTCAAAAATATGGTATTCGATTGAAGAATCTCTGCAACATGAATCGTCGCACAGCTGACAGTGAAGTCAAGAGCGGCCAACAAATCCGCCTGATGTAATTCAAAGGCTTCTTATCCCGCTTTTGGGAGGAGTTCGAATTTTGAGCGATAGATTGTAGGCCCTCATAGGACAATATTTCACCGAAAATCTGACAATACGATTACAACTATTCAGTTGCTTATGATTTAGCGGTTACCTTTCCGGTAACCGCTATTTTCTTTAACCTTTGGGGCACACCCTATAATAAAATCGGTCATCCAGATCAACTTCGCAATAAAAGGATTACCCACGCAACCACATTTTGAATCTAATTGCCCGGCCAAACAACATTTCTGCTCGATTTACGCACCAACATATAAATATAATAAGGAATCGTTATTTCTTCATGCAGAAAAACATGGAGGTTAATTCACGGATAAGAATTACATCTTCATCGATAGCGTTTTTGGTAAGAACAACGAATCTTGTTAACTTTGTAATTCCCTAATAAAGGAACTTACAGAACGAGGCAAGTGTCACAACACAAACCACACTTAATCATAGTGTCACTTTGACCTCTATTTATAAATTTTAACAGAAATCTATGGACAGTGATCCTGGCGCGGCGATCAATGCCGCACTACTCGACAAACTTAGCGGCAAAGCCGCCCTCAATCAACTCGTGTTCGACAACACGTTTGCCGTATTTACTTCATTAAAGGAGACTTTACATGAAATGTCTGCCGATCTCGACGACAGACTCGAAGAGCTAGACCGCGAAGTCAAAATCGACTATCGTGACCGAGGTAAATTTGAAGTGCAGTTGCAAGTAGCAGATGATATTCTAATTTTCAACATGCACTCCAACGTATTCGCTTTCAATCGGGAACATCCGGTTTGGCAAAACCCTTACGTCAAGGACAACAAAGCAAACTCCTACTGCGGCATTATCAACATTTACAATTTTCTAACCGACTCTTTCAAATACAACCGTAGTGCCGATGAAGGCTACCTGATCGGTAGAATTTTCGTAAATCGTGAAAAACAGTATTTCGTCGAAGGAAAACGACAAGTCGGCATCCATTACGACCATTTCGGATCTCATCAGATTGACCGAGAGGCTTTGATTCATATTATCGAAGCGTCGATTGACTATGCGCTCGATTTCGATCTGCTGGTTCCGCCTTACGACACGGTGAAGATTGTTTCGATGGATCAATTCAACACCAAAATCGAAAACTCGAAATTCCAAACCGGGAAGCGCCTCGGCTACACCTACGAACTGGATAACATCTAAACACCATTCGCGAAGCACTCAAAACAACACTATCAAGGTTGCACAGTGTCGAGTCGATATAAATAAAAAAGAGCATAATAATGAAATCATGCTCTTTTTTTTATTCAACTCATACAATCAATTTCGAGTCATTATGCGATGCATTCCATGCACGAACTTCCACAAAAACTAATGGAGGATCAAATCGGCCTTCCCAACATGACTCAGAAACTTTTAATCTACTCTTGTTACTACTGCCCCTTATTTCCTGGCTCCAACTCTGATTCCACCGCATACACAATATGTGGCATCTCAACTCCGCGATAATGTTTAACGAGAGTATCAATCGGGTGCATACCGTTACGTATAGCTACCTGTTGTGAGGCTTTATTCGTATCCCGAATAATGGAATAGATCACAGGAAAGCCCAACGTTTTAACTCCATATTCACGGCAAGCTCGTGCCGCCTCCGTAGCGTAGCCTTGATGCCAAAACGAATAAGCAAACAAATACCCCACTTCCGGGACCATCTTGCCTTTATACTCTTGCATGGTAATGCCACACTGTCCGATCATCCCTCCTGTCTCTTTAAGAAGAACAGCCCACAGCCCAAAACCGAACTCTTCATATCGACGCAACTGCTTTTGTAACCACGCCGCACACTCTTGTTCATCAAACGGGCCATTATAAGCATACATAACTCGAGGATCTTGCAGGATCTCTCGCAGCGCCCCCATATCAGAACAGGTCATCTCTCTCAGCAACAATCGTTCGGTCTCTAAAATAGTTTGTCCCATAACCATCTAAATTCATCTACTTTTTTCACACCTACTTAATAATATGAGCCACATGAACAGAGGTTCATCACAGCAGCACATACAAAAAACATTTGGCGACCCAAAACTATTTTGCTCAACGTTTACAGTTCCGATCTTAATCTATTCTCAGAACAAGGATAGACTTCGAGCAAAACAAGACTGCTGCAGGCATGATGCCATACAGCAGTCTTACAAATCACAGTATCAAGCGGTATGAATTCGCTCGATATTTTTATATTATTTCTGAATATTGGGAAGTTCGAGGCCGTATCCTTTCTTCGTATTCTCACGTTTGAGCAAGAAAGCAAACAGGATCGACAACAATCCAAGAGCAGTAAAAATCAGCATCGGGATCGTGTAATCATAAGCAACTTCAGTTGCCACCTCGGGAACTACCGTACCGGTAATCTCTTCGGCCATTGCCTCATCACCTCCAATCACACAATAGTTATTCAACACCTTGCCAATCAAATAAGGAACTCCCATCAAACCCCAGTTCTGAATCCAGAAGATCAATGCATAAGCGGTTCCCAATTTGTTTTCGGGGATGATCTTAGGAACAGACGGCCACATAGCTGAAGGAACCAAGGAGAAGGCTACTCCTAAAGCAATAATCAGCGCCAAAGCCAACCACCAACTGGTAAACGCCGGTATAGCAAAAAGCAGGTGAATTCCCACAATCATGAATGACCCGATCAACATGATCGTCGCCCCTTTACCCTTGCGGTCATAAAGATTTCCAAAGAATGGGGTCAACAGAATCGTACCGAACGGCAACAACGAAGGAATAATACCAGAAAGTTTGCTAGAAATCCCGAACTTATTGATCATCAAATCCGGGGCATATTTCAAGAAGGGGAAAACGGCCGAATAGAACAGCACACACAAAATGGCAATATACCAAAAGCCCTTGAGTTTGATAATATCAAAAATATCCCGGAAACGGAACGGCTCTTCAGGAGCTGCTGTCTCTTTCAGTTCGTGATCTCGTTTGGAGTCCATCACGACAAAAACCACAAACGAAATCATTCCGATGCAGAGCAGTAACAATCCCAACAAGATCGGCATACTTACCGATTGGAAATGTTCAGCTAACATCGGCGTCACGCCCAAAGCCAGTGCAGTACCGATACGAGCACAAGCCATCTCAAGTCCCATGGCCAAAGCGAGCTCTTTGCCCTTAAACCATTTGACAATAATTTTGGAAACTGTAATGCCCGCGATCTCGATACCGACGCCAAAGATTGCATATCCAATCGAAGCCCACAACACCTGTGTCGAAATAGAGACACCAAAGATGTGGACTACCGATCCTCCAAAATCACTGGCGATAGCCCAATACTTGATACCGACACCAACGACCATGATGATCGTGGACATCAAACCGGTAAAACGCACGCCCATTTTATCGAGGATCATTCCTCCGAAAATGAGCATCAGCAGGAAGACGTTGAACCAGCCATAAGCACTGGTAAAGAACCCGTAATCACTACTATCCCACGCCATTTGCGTTTCGAGCATATTTTTGAGCGGAGCCATCACGTCCGTGATAAAATATCCGCACAACATCGTGAAAGCGACCAGCGCCAACACGCTCCAACGGGCCGTAGCCGACTCGCTGATCTTCTTTTGTAAAGCTGCAACCATTTATCTGTTACTATTTATGATTTAGTAATTAATTTAATCCACCATCACTATGTTAGCCAAATGATTGAAATCACAGGACACATTCCCAAGCATCTCCATCCCGTCAGAGCCCTACTCCATACGTCTCATTCGTGCCTCAATAATCATTCGGTTTCGCATTCACTCTACTTTTCTAACATACCGCCGTAAAGTTTCAGCACACGGTAAGCATCCTGCAAACCCAACTCACCGGCTTTACTCATATCCAGACAACCTTTCCGGGTATCTTTCAAGAAAATCTGGACCAATCCTCGGTTATAATATGCCTCAGCAAAATAGGGATTCAACTCTATGGCTTTTGTATAATCTTCCATCGCTTCAGGAATCTTACCCGAACGACACAATAAGTTGGCCCGGTTATAATAGATGTACGCAAACTCCGGGAACAGCATCGCCGCCTTATTCAAATCCGCTATTGCATCATCATAATTATAGGTCCGTGTATAGCTATTTTTCAACTGATTGGCCGGATCTGTATCGACAGTGATCCGTTGATAACCGTTATCGATAGAGGAGATAAAATCAATCATCTCACTCTGAGTCGTACTGCGATTGATATACAAGAACGGATTTGACGGAGCCAAATCAATCGCTGACGTATAATTGGCGATCGAACTGGTGTACTGACGAATCAGCGATTGCGTTATACCCCGCTTAAACAGCAATTGCCAGGTCGGCAAATTATACCTCAACGAATCGGCAACCACCCGATCAAAAGCAAACAACGAATCAGCAGGGAAATCACTGTCTCGATTGACTAACTTCATATAAGGATTCCCGATCTGTTTGCGGAACTCTTCTACCTCAGGCACGTAATAAACCGTATGCACAACTGCTGTATCCGGCTGAACCAAAGAGAATTTAAACAACGGCAACAGCGCTATATCAGAACTGGTCGGAGCAATGCGTTGTGCACCCTCTTCTCCTCCCATATGGGCATCGAACGAAAGCAACTGGTTGAACCGCTTACTGGTATCGGCATAAACAGAGAAAGTACTGTCATTCAACTGCGAACGATATTCGGCAATCTTCTTGTCTGCAATCTTTTTATCGCTCTTTGAACCTTGCATGTCATTGAGCAAATAACGCAACGCCGACCGCCCCAGATAAGCATTCGCAAAGTCCGGATACAGTTCAATGGCCCGCGTATAATCGTCAATAGCAGCCTGTATATCTCCCAACTGACGGTACAATCCAGCTCGGTTATAATAGAGCAAAACATTGTTCGGTGCATAAAAGGCCACCTTATCGTAATCATCCAACGCCCGATTATAATCACCAATCTGGGTACGAAGAATAGCCCGGTTGAAATAGGTCAGTGAACTGGTGGAGTCAATTTCCAGAACTCGACCAAAATCTTCAATCGCCTGCACAGGCCGGTTCAAATTCGAATAGGCCAAAGCGCGATTAAAATAGGAAGGCAGATAGGTTGAATCGCACTCGATCGATTTATTGAAATCGGCCAACGCATCGTCGTATCTCTTTTGTTCCATATACAGAGTCCCTCGACGATTATATGCCGACGGGCTCTCCCGATTGGTCCGAATTGCTGTATTAAAATCGTCAAATGCCCGCGTGGTATCCTTCAACATCAAATAGCACGTTCCGCGATTGATATAGGCATCCACCACTTTATTATCAAACCGGAGAAACATGGTAAAATCTTCAATTGCCTTTTCGAACTGCTGGCTCAACAGATAGGTAACGCCACGGCTGAAGTAGGGATCTGGGCGATCCGGACGCAAATCGATTGCCACCTGATAATCTTTGAGCGCATCATCGTAATTACCTAATCGAGATCGCGTAATCGCCCGGTATTGGTATGCATTGGTGAAAACTGGATTTGTCTCAATGGCCAATGAGAAATCTTGTTCAGCTCCCAACAAGTCATCTAGATTATATTTGGCAATCCCCCGCAAGAAATAACCCTCATATGCTGTCGTGTCCACTTTCAGCAAGACATTCAGCGTTTCGATTGCATCCCGAAATTTATTGTCGATGATATAGCTCCTGCCCACCCAGAAAAAATAGTTTTTGTTCAACTGGGCCGAAACCTCCAGACTCCCCAGCACCAAAAACAGCAGCAGACTGACAAAAAATTTACGCATATGAGAATTCATAATCAAGGCGCAAGTTAATAATTCTACAGCAGAAAACCTCAACGAAAAACCTCACTATTAAGCCACATAACGCTCCAAGCATGCAATTCAAGACGAATTTCCTAAAATTTCTTAAAATCTTAACTTTTATTAAGATGAACAGATTCGAGATCAAAAAGCATTACTTATTAAAATCTGCTAATCAAATCATAAGACCTGACTGACATACATTTATTAACACTAAGCATTTTTTATAATCATCATATGAGCCGAACAAATCTGCGAATCATATACTCAGACCTTTTTTTTGAAACACATACCGTTCCCCGCCATATCTCAATCAACAAAAGACGTCAAACAGCTTCCTACACATAACTATATAGTGTTCACTCAAATTACCCCGCCATTTTTCCGATTCTATAAAACAGTCCTTCCCAAAAATGTCTCATGCAGGGTTCAAACATTACTCTTCTCAATCCAACCCTATGAAAAACGCAACAATAAATTGGTTTGGTATTCCATTGCCAGCTACATTTTTTACCTTTTCATACGATTTTCACACGATTAATTGCTCTCGAAGTTTCCACATTATCGAAAAGTTAGTAACTTTGAAGGCAATTTTGCGCTGAAATCCTGCTACTGAATATCCAATGAAAAAAGTAGATGTTGTTTTAGGCTTACAATGGGGCGACGAAGGCAAAGGCAAAGTCGTTGACGTACTTACACCGAATTACCAAGTGATCGCCCGCTTTCAGGGTGGTCCCAATGCCGGCCACTCGCTGCACTTCGAAGGCAAAAAGTATGTACTGCACACAATCCCTTCAGGTATCTTCCGCGACGGATCCATCAATATCATCGGCAACGGTGTAGTGGTTGACCCCGTCATTCTGGCTGAAGAGATCACCCAACTCGAAAAAGATGGTGTCGATGTACAGAGCAAACTGCTGATCTCGAAAAAAGCTCACTTGATCCTGCCTACCCATCGCATTATCGATGCCGCTTCTGAAGCTGCGAAAGGCAAAACCAAAATCGGTTCAACCCTCAAAGGTATCGGCCCGACCTATATGGACAAGACCGGTCGTAACGGTCTCCGCATAGGAGATATCGTTTCGGGTGAATTCACCGAACGATACAACCGCCTCAAAGAAAAACACATCGAACTGCTTAAACAGTACGATTTCGCATACGACATCAGCGAATACGAAAAAGAGTGGCTCAAAGGAATCGAAACACTCAAACGTTTCCAGTTCATCGACAGCGAGCACGTTGTCAACAAACTGCTCAACGAAGATAAAGGCATTTTGGCCGAAGGCGCTCAAGGATCTATGCTCGACATCGACTTTGGCACCTATCCTTTTGTCACCTCATCCAACACCTTGTGTGCAGGAGTCTGCACAGGTCTCGGTGTTGCACCTTCACGAATCGGTAACGTATATGGCATTTTCAAAGCCTACTGCACCCGTGTCGGCAGCGGTCCATTCCCAACTGAACTGTTCGATGCAGATGGTGAAACCCTGCGTAAAATCGGTATGGAATTCGGCGCAACCACTGGACGTCCTCGCCGTTGCGGATGGCTCGATATGGTAGCTCTGAAATATTCTGTCATGATGAATGGTGTTACCGGCCTCATCATGATGAAAGCTGACGTGCTCAATGATTTCGATACGATCAAAGTCGCTGTTGCATACGAGATGGATGGCAAACAGATCACCGAATTCCCATACGAAGCAACCGATAAGATTGTCCCGATCTACAAAGAGTTCAAAGGTTGGAAATGCGACATCAATAAACTCCGCAGCTACGAAGAGTTCCCTGCTGAACTCAAAGAGTACATCGAGTTCATCGAAAAAGAGACTGGAGTCCCTGTCAAAATCATTTCAGTCGGTCCAGACCGTGACGAAACAATCGTACGATAATCACGACCGTACTTCCTTAACAGGAATACAAAACCTGATAATTCAAAAACAAAACTACATATCTTAACTTAATGTAGTTTGTTTTACTGATATTTTTCTAAAAAGCGACCGCAAAACGGTCGCTTTTCTTGTTTATTCCGATAAAGTACTGTTTCTTAATGGGGTATAATGCCTGCGACACTAACTTCTCAACCTAAGCCATATGAAACAGCACTCTCATCTCCGATTCGCAAGCATCACTCTATCACTATGTTTGCTATGCGCCTGTGGTAATGAACCTACCCCCGCGCCAGAACCCAAGCCGGGAACAGATCCAGGCACCGATCCAACCGAAGAAACTGCCGTACCTGAACTAACACAACGGCTCAACCGGTTTATCGTTGAATCGATGCAAGATTTTTATCTCTGGAACAAAGAGATGCCCACCAACATCGACATCACCAAAGAGGCCGACCCACAAGCGCTCTTTACGCGGTTGCGTTACGAGCAGGATAAATGGTCGATGCTCAGTGAACAAGCCTCTGAGACTACCGGTTCTGTAACAAATCAAGGACAAACATTTGGTTATAGTCTAATATTCGGGCAATTTAGCAATACGGGCACACTATTCGCTGTTGTACTGTTCACCTATCCGAACTCACCCGCAGAAAAAGCAGGTCTTAAACGTGGAGACATCCTCACTCAAGTTAATGGTGTCGATATCACTGCTTACAATTACAAGTTGCTTTTCAATGGGACTCCTCATATCACGGTCCAAAAAGGGAAATTACAAGGATCAACCATCACGACCAGCTCACAAAAGATCATGCTCAAACTACAAGAGATGTATCAAGATCCCGTCGTGAAGGATTCCATTTATACAATTGGAGGGCGGAAAATCGGTTACTTATGTTACACAGACTATGTAACTCAATCCGTAACCCGATTGCAAGAGGTGATAACCAAATTCCAGCAACAACAAGTCACCGACGTAATACTCGACCTACGGTTTAACTCCGGCGGCGAAGTCACAACGATGACTAAACTCTGCAGCATGTTAGCACCGCAAAGCGCAGTCCAAGCTGGCGATGTGCTCATGTCAAAAACCTATAATGACATTTACGGAGCCTACCTCAAACAAAATAATTATGACGTCAATAACTATTTTGATCCGTCAATCAGCGTCAATCTGAACGGTCTGCCTTTGTACGTATTAACTGAGCAGATGACGGCCTCTGCTTCCGAATCCACTATTTTATGCCTGAAGGCCCACATGCCTGTCGTGCAGATCGGAACCGCCACTGCCGGTAAGTTTTGCGGTGGCAGCATGCTTCAACCTGGCATTCAGCAAGGAGGACAAACTGTCATTGATCCCGACTTACACAACTGGATTCTCTATCTGATGATGTTCAAGTTTACGGACAAAAACGGCAATGCCGTTAGTGCCAGTGGATTAACGCCAGACATTTCGGCCAATTACGCGGATCTGACTGAAATGGCATATCCATTAGGCGACACCAAAGATCCTTTCCTGGCAAAAGCCATCACAGCCATTACTGGAACGAATCCTGCTCCAACGAATTTCTCAACAAAAGCAATCGCTCCAAATTACACGCTGCGATATGATCTGAGCAGCAGAAGCAACGCTCTCGAAGGGCGACTGATTGATTCAACAATCATCGTTCCATAAGACAGAAACAAGTTCATACCTTTCATATTCATATTGAGAGCGACAAGAGAGCCTCACTTTTGTTGATACTCTTTCTGTCCTTTCGATAAAATTGACCAAACACAAGGAGATGGCCTACGGTCATCTCCTTGTGTTTATACCTGTACAACATACAACACGCTGCGAACAAACATTTTCCGACCAAAAACGGCGGTTATTCCGATAAAAATTTTAATTTTGTGGTGATTTGTCCTCAAAATCAACAAGAGAGACGTAAGGTTATAAACTAACAACTAAAATACGAATCCATAATGAAGAAAACGTTGAAAATCGTTGTCTTGGCCAAACAGGTTCCAGACACCCGCAACGTGGGAAAAGATGCGATGAAGGAGGACGGAACGGTCAATCGTGCCGCACTTCCTGCCATCTTCAATCCCGAAGACCTGAACGCACTCGAACAGGCCCTCGTCCTCAAGGATATGTTCCCCGGAAGCACCGTGGAAATTCTGACCATGGGTCCCGGACGAGCTGCTGAAATTATCCGTGAAGGCATGTACCGCGGAGCTGATGGTGGTGTGCTGCTCTCTGACCGCAAATTCGCCGGATCAGATACACTGGCAACCTCTTACGCTCTGTCACGCGCCGCAATCAACATGAAACCCGATATCATCGTTGCTGGCCGTCAAGCTATCGATGGCGATACCGCTCAGGTGGGTCCGCAGGTGGCTGAAAAATTGGGATGGCCCCAGGTGACCTATGCCGAAGAGATCGTAGGATTCCAAGGCGAAGAGCTGGTCATCAAACGTCGTTTGGAACATGGTGTCGAAACAGTCGCTTGTCCGCTTCCGCTGCTGGTTACTGTAAACGGTTCGGCTGCTGAATGCCGTCCCCGCCATGCTAAACTGGTGATGAAATACAAATATGCCAAAACTCCGAGCGAAATGCAGGAGGCTCAGGAAGATTACACCGATCTGCGCCAGGAACGCCCCTACCTCAACATTAACGAATGGAGCGTAAACGACATTGATGCCGATGATCAACAACTGGGTCTGACCGGTTCACCGACTAAGGTTAAAAAGATCGATAATGTCGTCTTCGCTGCCAAAGAGGCCAAAAGACTTTCTAATGACGATCGCGACATCGAATCACTGATGCAGGAACTGATCGCCAGCCATACACTGGGTTAGGCTAACCTCAACCGTAAAAACAGAACAACAGATGAACAACATATTCGTATATTGTGAAATTGAAGACGGCAAGGTGGCCGATGTGTCGCTGGAGCTGTTGACCAAAGGCCGTGTGCTGGCCGATACCCTCGGGTGCGACCTCGAAGCTCTCGCTATCGGTTACAAACTCGACGGCATCGAAAAAGAGTTGGCTAAATATGGCGCAGATACCGTACATGTCGCTGATGCCGAATGTCTCAGCCCCTATCGGACACTGCCTCATACCGCCATCATCTGCGGTATTTTCAAAGAAGAAAAACCGCAAATCGCCCTGTTCGGAGCCTCTTCAGTAGGCCGTGATCTGGGTCCTCGTGTATCGTCAGCCCTCCACAGCGGTCTGACTGCTGACTGTACAAGCCTCGAAATCGGTCCGCACAAAGACAACAAGAGCGGCAAAGAGTATGAAAATCTGCTCTACCAAATCCGTCCGGCTTTCGGCGGTAACATCATCGCAACCATTATCAACCCCGACTGCCGTCCTCAAATGGCAACCGTCCGCGAAGGCGTGATGAAAAAAGAGGTAGCCAAGACGCCAGGAAAAGGTATCGTTAAAAAAGTTGATTATAAAAAATACACTTCAGATACCGACTTCGTAGTCCGTATTATCGACCGCGAAATCGAAAAGCGCAAAATCGATATCAAAGGCGCTCCGGTTATCGTTGCAGGAGGTTACGGTATGGGCAGCAAAGAAAATTTTGCTCTGCTTTATGAACTGGCGTCTGTACTCGGAGGTGAAGTCGGTGCTTCACGTGCTGCTGTCGATGCCGGCATGGCAGACCACGCTCGCCAAATCGGTCAGACCGGCGTAACCGTTCGCCCGAAACTCTACATTGCTTGCGGTATCTCCGGACAGATCCAGCACACTGCAGGTATGGACGGTTCGTCAATGGTCATCTCGATCAATACCGATCCCGACGCTCCTATCACCAAAATCGCAGACTACGCAATCACAGGTGATGTCATGGAGGTAATCCCCAAAATGATTAAGTATTACAAACAAAACTCGAAATAATAGCGAACATGGCCAATTTCTTTTCAGATAACAAAGACCTCCAGTTCCACCTGAATCACCCGTTGATGAAACGGATCGTGGAGCTCAAGGAGAGGGGTTATGCCGATAAAGGCAAATACGACTATGCTCCCGTGGACTTTGAAGATGCCATGGACAGCTATCGCCGTGTCATGGATATTTGCGGTGAAATTTGTGGAGATGTAATCGCACCTAACGCTGAAGGTGTAGATCACGAAGGACCTAAAGTGGTGGATGATCACGTTGTCTATGCTCCAGGAACCGCACAGAATATTGAAGCGTTGAACAAAGCCGGACTGTTCGGTCTGACTCTGCCTCGCAAATACGAAGGTTTGAACTTCCCGCTCCCGCTATTCGTCATGGCCAACGAAATGGTGGCCCGTGCCGACGCCGGTTTTGAAAACATCTGGGGATTGCAGGACTGCGCCGAAACTCTCAACGAGTTCGCTTCGGAAGAGATCAAAGCCAAATACCTTCCTCGTGTATCTCGCGGTGAAACCTGCGCAATGGACCTGACCGAACCGGATGCCGGTAGTGACCTGCAGGCCGTTATGCTCAAAGCCCATTGGGACGAAGAGAAACAGACCTGGCTGCTCAATGGTGTTAAACGTTTCATCACCAACGGCGATGGCCACATCTCATTGGTACTGGCCCGTTCGGAAGAGGGTACTGCCGATGCACGCGGTCTCTCTATGTTTGTGTACGACCGTGCCAGCATGGCTGTCAAAGTGCGCCGTATCGAAAACAAACTGGGTATCAAAGGTTCTCCTACTTGTGAGCTGGTCTTCACCAACGCTCCTGCAGAACTGGTCGGCGACCGCAAAATGGGTCTGATCAAATATGTAATGTCGTTGATGAATGCTGCCCGTTTGGGTATTGGAGCTCAATCAACCGGTCTGTCTGAAGCTGCATATCGTGAAGCGTTGAAATATGCTCACGAACGCAAGCAATTCGGCAAACCGATTATCGAATTCCCTGCTGTATTCGAGATGCTTTCAAACATGAAAGCCAAATTGCAGGCATCACGCGCCATGCTCTACGAGACAACTCGTTTCGTCAGCATCTACAAAGAGCTCACCCACATCAGCAAAGAGCGTAAACTGACTCCGGAAGAGTGGGCTGAGATGAAAGAGTACACCCGCCTGGCCGATGCCTTCACTCCTCTGTTGAAATTGATGTCAAGCGAGTATTGCAACCAGTTGGCATACGATGCGATTCAGATCTTCGGTGGATCAGGTTACATGAAGGACTACCCCATCGAGCGCATCTATCGCGACGCCCGTATCACCAACATTTACGAAGGCACTTCTCAATTGCAGGTTGTTGCAGCGATCCGTCACGTAACCACCGGCACCTACCTGGCCAAGATCAAAGAGTACGAAGCTCTTGCACATGCTCCCGAATTGGATAACACCTACAAGAAGTTGGTAGCAATGCGTGAGCAATACGAACAAGCTGTTGAAAAGGTAACCTCAAGTGGCAATAACGAAACCATTGACTTCCATGCTCGTCGTATGGTCGAAATGGCTGGCCACATTATTTTGAGCCACCTGCTGTTACAACAGGCGTCGATTTGCGAAGAGTACCGCAATTCAGCCGAAATCTACACTCGCTACGGCGAAGCTCAGGTCAGCGCTGCAGCCAAATACATCGGTTGCAGCTGCACTGAAGATATCGGACTGTTCAAAGCCGTACAGGAAGAATTTTAATCTATTTATACCCTACAAGAAGGCGGGTCAGTATTTCTGACCCGCCTTTTGTTTTGCATTGTGCCCGACCGACTAATCTCTGCGTATATAACTATATTTACCCTCCACCCAATCGGCTATTTCACTACTTCAAGGCATTAAACAGACCTTTCCTGCACAAAACCTAATCAATAAAATGAGAAGCTAAAAAAAGAAAAGCGGAGAAAGATTAAATCTTCTCCGCTTTATCCTTACGGCCGATTCTGTATGGTCGAAAAACTTCACTCAAAAAAGCATCCGTCAACAACAACCCCTCATCATCTTGAATAACCTCCCGTTGGAATAATTCATCATCCTCGAAAAGTACATCATCGGCCAGTCCCTCATAGTAGCAATCCTCCATAGGCACTGTGTTTTAGTAGTGTTTGCCTATATAACGAAGGATATTACCACATTATTGTACGTTAACTCAAAGTTAATCGATTTTCGTCAATCAATTTGCGTAAATTGATCAAAGCATAACGCATCCGACCCAGCGCCGTATTGATACTCACATTGGTCTGCTCTGCAATCTCCTTAAAACTTAACCCCATATAATAACGCATCAATACAACCTCTTTCTGCTCGGACGGCAAAAAATCGATCAACTTGCGTACATCGGCCTCAATCTGATCCGTAATCAACCGCTCCTCAACCGTACGATCCGAGAACTTCGGATGATTCAACAAATCATAACCAGCATCCCCCTCGGAGATGTTATTCCGCTGTTTCTTCTGACGGAAATAGTCAATCACCTGATTGTGCGCAATCCGCAACACCCATGACAAAAACTTGCCGTTCTCCGTGTAACGTCCCTCACGTACAAAACGCACAACCTTGATCAGAGTCTCCTGGAAAATATCATCCGCAACATCCTGATTCTTGACCATCATATAGATATAGTCAAAAATCCGCTTACGATGCCGATCCAGCAAAATATTTATTGAAATCTCATTGCCTGAGATATAATTATTAAGCAATTCGTAATCGCTCAATCTGTTCAGATTCATATCTAACTCCTAGAGTTGGTTCGAGTAGATATTTCGTCAATAGGCAATAGAGTTTAAGAATTTGTATTAGTTTCTAAAACGCAAGGTAGAAAGTTTTTTTTAAATAATCAAAAACAAGATGCCATTTTTTTCGTTTATATCTTTTCACCTCGCAACTGACATATCGTCTCACAACCTCCCAAAACAAAAGAAGTGCCAAACCTTTCGGCTGACACTTCCTGACATATTTCTACAAAATAGGAGTCAAATTCTTATAGATACCGCCTATTCTTGCTCGTCCAATTGATTAGATACCAAAATACGACCGCAATACTCACAAACAATAATCTTCTTGTTCATGCGGATATCCATCTGACGCTGAGGCGGGATACGGTTGAAGCAACCACCACATGCATCACGTTTTACCGTTACAACAGCTAAACCGTTGTGTACATTACGACGGATGCGTTTGTATGCGGCCAACAGACGATCGTCAATCTTCGCAGCAGCCTTTTCTGACTGTGCGGTCAATGACTCCATCTCTTTAGAGGTCTCCTCATCGATTCCCTCCAACTCTTTCTGCTTTGCCTCAAGATCTACTTTGCGCTCTGCCAAAACAGCCTGAGCATCCTCAATAGCCTTTTTCTTTACCTTAACGTCAGCCGCAGCCTCCTTGATACGCTTCTCGCAAAGCTCAATCTCCAACTTCTGATACTCAATCTCTTTGGAAAGTGCATCGAACTCACGATTGTTGCGAACATTATCCTGCTGGCCTTCATACTTCTTAATCAGCGACTTGGCCTGCTCAATCTCATCCTTGTGATCCTTGGTGGCTTTGGTCAAATCTTCCACCTCGGCGGTAATGTTGGCAACTCGTGTCTCGAGACCCGCGATCTCATCCTCAAGATCTTGTACCTCCAAAGGTAACTCGCCCTTCAACTTGTTGATCTCGTCGATCTTCGAATCGATCTTCTGAAGCTCGTACAGCGCAACGATCTTCTCTTCCATCGAAAAATCGTTCGCATCGCTGTTCTTTCTGCTTGAAACTGCCATATGCTTAAATGAAATAATTTACAGGATTGACTGAATTCACACTCTCGTGAACTGCAAAAGTAGCTATTTTTTTTGTAATTATATCACGTAAAAGCTTGATTGCGCAATATTCACTCTCAAAATGACCTATATCTGCCATCACAATGCGACCATCCGGAGCATAAAAGTCATTATATTTCATATCTGCTGTCAGATACAGATCCGCTCCTGCCAAAATGGCAGACCCAACCATCGACGCCCCCGTTCCCGTTACCAACGCAACTCGCCGGATTGTCTCCTTACACAACGCCGAATGACGAATAGCTCCACAATGCAACTCCGATTGCACCTTTTGTAAAAACAGCTTCACATCTACCGGTTCCGGAAGGTTCCCAACCACACCAAAACCCGTTGCTGCACCCGGGGCATGAGGTTCCAAGACCTGCATGTCAACTAAACCAAGCTGACTTCCCAAACGAAAACTCATGCCACCAGCCGCACTGTCCAAATTCGTATGGGCAGCATAGAGCGAAATTCCGGACAAAAGCGCCCGTTTCACAATGCGTTGAGTAAAATTGGCATCAACAATCTGACGCAAAGGATGGAACAACAAAGGATGATGAGAGACAATCAGATTTACGCCCAACGATTCCGCTTCATCCAACACAGATTCGGTCACATCGACACACAACAAAATACCGCGGACCTCAGCCTCATAATCGCCGACATTCAATCCACTATTGTCGTACTCCTCCTGCAAATTCAACGGCGCAAACGCTTCAATGACCGCTGCGACATCTTTTACTTTGACTGCCATATACATCTCATTGTCAAAAAGGGATCATCCCCTCATCATTCTGCCGAATTAAACAAACTCAGATACCCGTTCCCTATATTTTAGGTATTCGCTAATAAAGACAAGGATCAGAGTGAAAACTCTCTCAAAATATTTCCCATCCTTAAAAGGAAGCGTATCTGATCTATATTAACCCTGCATTAAAAAAGGGTCTGTTCGAACACTTGTGGACGGGATTTTTCAGTGGCTTGTTGCGTAGGCTGCGGCATCATCGGTAATTCAGGCTCCTGAATCAACTGCTCAGATTCTAAAACTCGCTCAGCACCAGCCTCAACCTCCTGCTCAATCGCTACGATCGGCCCTGCTTGAGCTATGGCCACCTCTGCCACTGTTTCCGCATAAAATTCCTCGTCCGTCTTATCTGTTAGTTTATCTGCTGATTCGATCTGCTGATCCGGCCACAACTCCTGCACTTGAAATGGAACGACCGGAACATTCTCTCCGGACACCTCTCCAACCTCATCTTGTATCAATGCATTTCCCGTTGCATTCGACGACGGATCCAATTGTCTATCTGTGGATTCAGGGCTCTCAAACAAACTCGTAGACTGGACATCAACGCTCTCTATGTTTTCACTCTCAGCAACCGCTATTTCTGGTTCATCCGTAACAAAACCGGTCTGAGCTACAGAGGCAAAGTCTTCATTAACCTTTTCGTCTCGACACTCATCTGACACGAACTGAGCAGGCATTGCCATGTCAAGAATGGGATGATCCTCAATTTTTGATAAAAGATCGACTGATTCGATGCTCGTTGCTTGTTGATCCGAACTGGACATTCCTCCCTCTTTGATCTGAGATGTTGAATCAGAAGCAAAATCTCCTACGCTTGCAGTCTCAAACGATTCTTGCTGTGAAACTGTCTTATCAATACTGAGCTCATGTTCTGCAACAGCAATTTGCTCTCCCACACTCCAATCAGAAGTGCTTGCAAATTCATTCTCTTCCGACACATTGTCAGAAGTATTCAATAGTTGTACAGGATCAGAAAAGTCATTCTCCTCCATGGCCTCGGACGAAACAGATTGATCCACAAAGATTACATCATCTTCATCATTCGCCCCTTTCAACTCCTGGCGAACCTCCAACAACAACGTCTTGAGTCGCTGCAGGCGGTCCACAATCTCCATATCCCGTTTCAACCCCTCCGGATTCTGTTTGATCCGTTTCTGGGCTCCGGCCAAAGTCATCCCCTCCTCCTTAACCAGGTGGTAGATCAACTTCAAATTCTCAACATCAGTGGGAGTAAAAAGACGATTCCCCTTCTTATTCTTGTCCGGCTTGAGAATATCAAACTTCTGCTCCCAAAACCGAATCAACGAGGGATTGACATCGAACATCTCCGACACCTCCCCCATAGTATAATATACTTTTCTGTTTTTCCGTACGCTGGTGCTCATCGTAGACAGGGGTTCAAAGCAGCAGCAAGGTACAAAAAACAAACCGTTTTCACAAGTGGATTATTCTTGTTACATTTGCTCGTTACAAAGGCTATTCGCATGGAGCGTATCATCAACGGCACCGTCATTCACGGAAAAGAATTGGGCCGAAATATCGGCTTCCCAACCGCCAACCTGCTCGTGGACCGCTCTCTGACTGTTGAGAACGGCGTCTATGCCGCACGAATTACCTTCAACGGTCACACCTACGGCGCACTGGTCAATATCGGATATACACCAACCGTCCCCACACATGGACAACGACTGCTCGAGGCACACCTGCTCAACTACTCGGGAGATCTATACGGGAAAACGCTCGACGTGGAGTTGGTCGCCTTTATCCGGCCAGAGCAGAAGTTCGCTTCGATCGATGCCCTGCGCCAACAAATCGAACAAGACAAAACGAAAATCATTAAAATATTAGAGACATGTTAATAGACCGGAACCTTCCCTACAAAATCGCCGATATCAACCTGGCAGATTGGGGACGCAAAGAGATCGAAATCGCCGAAAAGGAGATGCCCGGACTGATGGCTATCCGTCGCAAGTACAGCGCACAAAAGCCACTGAAAGGAGCCCGTATCTCAGGATCACTGCACATGACAATTCAAACCGCAGTCCTGATCGAAACCCTTGTCGAACTGGGTGCCGACGTTCGGTGGTGCAGTTGCAACATCTTCTCCACTCAGGATCATGCCGCTGCGGCTATCGCAGCCACCGGAGTGCCGGTATTTGCCTGGAAAGGCGAATCACTGGAAGAGTATTGGTGGTGTACAGCCATGGCGCTCTCTTTCCCCGATGGTAAAGGTCCCAACTTGATCGTCGATGACGGTGGAGATGCCACCCTGTTGATCCACAAAGGCTACAAAGCCGAAGATGATCCCTCAACGTTGGATATTACCCCATCAAGTCACGAAGAAAAAGTTATTCTCGACACATTGCGCACGCTGCTCGCTGAAGATGCAGGCAAATGGCACCGTACCGTAGCAGAATGGAAAGGGGTTTCAGAAGAAACGACGACTGGCGTCCACAGACTATACCAAATGCAAGCCCGTGGGGAACTGCTTGTACCGGCCATCAATGTGAATGACTCGGTAACAAAAAGCAAATTTGACAACCTTTACGGTTGCCGTGAATCCCTTGCCGACGGTATCAAACGTGCCACCGATGTAATGATCGCCGGCAAAGTTGTCGTAGTGTGCGGTTACGGCGATGTGGGTAAGGGATGTGCCATGAGCATGCGTTCATACGGCGCCCGCGTAATCGTGACTGAGATCGATCCAATTTGTGCCTTGCAGGCTGCCATGGAGGGATTCGAGGTAAAAACCGTCGAAGACGCCCTTCCCGAAGGCAACATCTACGTGACAACCACCGGCAACCGGGATATCATCCGCATCGAACACATGGAGCAGATGCGCGACCAGGCCATCGTCTGCAACATCGGCCACTTCGATGACGAAATTCAGATGGCAGCCCTGGAGGCATATCCCAACATTGTCAAAACAGAGATCAAGCCGCAGGTGGACAAATACACTTTCCCCGACGGGCACTCGATCTTCGTGCTGGCTGAAGGCCGTCTGGTCAACCTCGGGTGCGCTACAGGACACCCTTCATTCGTGATGAGTAACTCATTCTGCAACCAGACGCTTGCACAAATTGAGCTGTGGACCAACAAACTTAACGTCGAAGTATATCGCCTGCCGAAAAAACTTGACGAAGAGGTGGCTCGCCTGCACCTGGAGTATCTCGGTGTCCATTTGACCCGCCTGACCCAAATACAAGCCGACTATATAGGAGTGCCGGTTGAAGGCCCCTACAAAGCCGATTTCTATCGATATTAATCCCTTATTACAGCACACCGAACAGCCGCAGATTTACTTGTCCGCTGTTCGGTGTGCTGTTAATCATTTCCGATCTACATTTCAACCTTCTGTTCCATAGCATTAAATCCTAAAGCGATGACTCCTTGCCTGCAAGTAGAAAACCTCACCAAATCGTTCGGCGATTTGGTACTGTTCGACAACCTTTCATTTGGTATCGGGGAGGGAGATCGTGTAGGAATAATTGCAAAAAATGGAACCGGAAAGACTACTCTGCTCAACATCCTAACCGGCCACGAAGATTACGATGCGGGAACAATCACCTTCCGTCGTGACCTGAAGGTGGCCTATTTGGAGCAAAGTCCCAAATTCCCTACAGGCTCAACCGTTCTCGAAGCCTGCTTCCTAAGTGACTCTCCTGTCGTTCGGGCCATTGCCGCATACGAACAGGCTCTGCAACAGAGTGCAACCGGTGCCAATGAAGAGATACTGCAAGAGGCCATGACCCGCATGGATCAGCTTGGTGCCTGGAACTACGAGACTCGCATCAAACAGATTCTCTCCCGGTTGAATATCAACGATTTCGATCAACATACCGACAAACTCTCCGGAGGCCAAGCCAAACGAGTCGCCCTGGCCAACGCTCTTATTACCGAACCCGATCTGCTGATCCTCGACGAGCCAACCAACCACCTCGATTTGGAGATGACCGCTTGGTTGGAGGAATATCTTGCCAAAACCAAACTGACTCTGCTGATGGTGACACACGATCGCTATTTCCTGGATCGGGTCTGCACCGAAATTCTAGAGATCGATCACCGGCATTGTTACTCCTACAAGGGAAATTACAGCTACTATCTTGAAAAAAGGCAAGAGAGGATTGATGCGGCCGAAACACAACGTGACAGTGATCGCAACCTGTACCGCAAAGAGTTGGAGTGGATGCGTCGCCAACCGCAAGCTCGAGGGACCAAATCTCGCGCCCGTATCGAATCGTTTTACGAATTGGAAGAGCGTCTGCGCAAAGAGCGTGAAGCAGGCAAAGTCCGTCTCGATGTAAAAGCAGCCTATATAGGCAAAAAGATTTTTGAGGTCAAAGAGCTATCCAAACGTTTCGGAGACAAAATCATTCTCGATCATTTCAGCTACACCTTCTCTCGGTATGAAAAGATGGGGATCATCGGGAACAATGGAACCGGCAAATCGACCTTCATCAAAATGCTGCTCGGGATAGTTTCCCCCGACAGTGGAACCATCGATATTGGAGAGACTGTACGTTTTGGATACTACTCCCAAGAGGGTATCCAATTCGACGAAAATGCAAAGGTGATCGATGTCGTTACCGAAATTGCCGAAAATATCGAATTGAGCGATGGGCGTCGCATGAGTGCATCCCAATTCCTGCAATACTTCTTATTTACGCCTCAGACACAATACAATTTTGTTTCAAAATTGAGTGGTGGGGAACGTCGCAGGCTCTATCTCTGCACCATTTTGATGCGAAACCCCAACTTCCTGGTGCTTGACGAGCCGACCAATGATCTCGATATCGTCACCTTGCAAGTGCTCGAAGAGTACCTGCAAAGCTACTCGGGTTGCCTGATTGTCATATCGCACGACCGGTACTTCATGGACAAAGTACCCGATCACCTGCTTGTATTTGAAGGCAATGGGAAGATCAAAGACTTTCCGGCCGGATACAGCCGCTACCTCGAATGGAAACAGCTCAAAGAGAGCGAAGAGGCTCAAGCCGCTACAAAAAACGCATCCAAAAATCTCAACGCTACCAAAACGGGGAATAACAATCGAGCCGAATCTACTACGGTCCAAGCGCAAGAAGGAACAAAAGGAAACAGTAATCGCACTGCCAAACCACGCAAACTCTCTTTCAATGAGAAACGAGAGATGGAACAGCTCGAAAAATTGATCCCCGAACTGGAAGCGGAGAAAGCCGCCCTCGAAGCCGAAATGAGCAGTGGCACATTGCCTATCGACGAACTGACAGCCAAATCTGTCCGCATTTCAGAGTTGATCGATCAAATTGACTCCGCCTCAATGCGCTGGTTGGAACTAAGCGAAATTTAGTTCTTACCATTCCTTTCAGTTTGTAGCATAAAGCTCAAGAAAACTCTTCACTTCGCACTTATTCTTCTACCATTAAGGGGATAAAGGGCTCCGATAAATAGCAGCGTCTATTCCAAGACCACAGCATGCAGCTTCAGTCATTGCTTTATTTGTGTTAATCGCTTAACACGCTGAGCAACCTTTCTGCCTGACTACTATTTCTGACTTCTATTTAACACCAATAGCTTGAGCAAAAGAGTAAACGAGGCGTCTTCTCCAGGCATCGAAGCCACAGATATGTCGATGTTTTAAATGTGTTCTGTCAACTTCTGAACAACTCGGAAATTGTAGAAAAACTCTTTGGCAAACACTCGAATCACATTGTAAGCTGGAATCGCCAACAACATACCCACCACTCCGGCAAGACTTCCGGCAATCAAAATCACCAAAAAGATCTCCAAAGGATGTGCTTTCGCCCGTTGTGAATAGAGCAACGGTTGCAACAAAAAATTATCGATACCCTGTGCAACCAATATGGTCCCTCCAATTCTTAACACCAGGGCAAAAACCGACAAATCAGAAGGAGAACCTACTACGCCAATAAAGATTCCTATCGCAATACCAATAATGGGGCCCAAATAGGGAATCACATTGAGAACACCAACAAACATCGCAATAATCAATGCATCGTGCCACGGGAAACCAAAAATCAACAAACCGATTGAAACCAATATCGTCATGATACTGGACTCTGCGACAATGCCCGTAAAATAGCGAATCAGTAATTTGGTAATCGAATCCAAAGCCCGTGAAATATTCTCCTCATATTTTTTCGGGAACATGATGATCACCATTTCGTAAAAGAGATTGCTCTCTTTGAGGAAAAAGAAGGTAATGAACGAAATGGAAAAAATCGCAACCAATAACGTACCGATAGTACCTACAATCGAGGAGAGCAGATTGTTGATTACATTCACATCTAACAACGGTCTGAACTGGCTGGCAATGGATTCAATCAACGAAAAATCCTGGTCTGGAATCGAAAAGACACTTTCGATAAAATGTTCGACCGCCAACAAAGGCTCTTGGAAAGAGGTGATAATCTGACTGACATTCAATGAAGAGAATTCATTGATTTTCTGAAACAGCGTCGGGACAAACAACCAGAACAGCCCGATAATGACCAGCCAAATGACAATTAACGTAATTAACGCAGCTATGGCCTTTGGAATTCGCAATTTAGAACGGCCCAAATGTAACCCGGTCAATAAATCGGTCAAAGGTTTGCCAATAATAGCCAATACTGCTGAAATCAGAATGTAGGTAACCACATTACTGAAGTACCAAACCAAAAACACGACAATTGCCGTAATAGCTGCCGCAATAATATATCGTTGCAATTTGGACATATTCAAATGTACGAAAAAATTTGACGGCTGTCCCGCAAAAGAAGAATTTATCGTAAACTTAACGCAATCAATAGGCTACAGACTGTATTGACCTGTCATCAGATACCAGCACGTACAGAAAGACCGCAACAACAAGTCCGAGCAGATTGCTCAAAAGCGCAATAATCAAAGAAAAGTAACGACATCAGCAACTCGATCCACACAGATGACTCTTTTTTATACAGAAGGACTGAGTTGCTTACCAACAAAAAGCCACGAATAGAGGATCAAGACCAGCAATACCAATGCGTATCACTCGGAATCTACAGCAAGCAGATTACTGTTTAATGTCGAGATTATCTGTAAAGCGGGCAATCGGAGTTTGAGAACCGGTCACCTTATCACCTAATTTAACCAATACCTCGGTTCCCACTGGCAAATAAACATCAACACGCGAGCCGAACTTGATAAATCCACACTGTGTATTTTGTCCCGCGTGCTCACCCACATGAGCGTAAGATACGATACGACGAGCTACCAAGCCTGCAATTTGACGGAACAAAACTTTACGTGGCCCCATATCGACCACTGTAGTAGTACGCTCATTCTCTTCGGAGGATTTTGGGTGCCATGCAACCAAAAAACGGCCTTGATGATGGCGGAAATATTCGATGCGTCCACCTACCGGAAACCAGTTGATGTGGACATTGCTCAACGACATGAAGACAGAAACCAACAAACGTCGGTCATGAAAATACTCCGTTTCCGTCACCTCTTCGATCACAACTACCTTACCATCAGCCGGTGCAAATATCAAATTAGAATCCTCAATCCGTTTACGGGACGGGCAACGGAAAAATGACGTTACGAAAAGTATTACAAATAGGGCAACTCCAGCCACAATCCAAGCAGCAACTGGTGGTAATGCCCATACACAAACCGTTGTTACAAAAGCTGCCAAAGCTATTGTGACCCAAATAATGGAATATCCCTCTTTATGAATTTTCATTCGTACAGCGTATTGTTTGAATGTAAAACTATATCAACTCAATAGCATAAAATAGACAAAAACAAAAGGAACAGCCATCAACAGTGCATCGAAACGATCCAAAAAACCGCCATGACCCGGAATGATCGATCCCGAATCCTTCAACCCAACGGAACGTTTAAGCATTGATTCAACCAAATCGCCAAATACACTGCTTACAGCGATTACCAAACCGGCTCCGGCCCATAACAACAATGATGCGTCCTGCCAATACCCCATCAAAATGCCCACTGCAATCGCAGAGCAGACGCCTCCAAAAAATCCTTCCCACGACTTTTTCGGAGAGATTCGTTCGAACAGTCGATGACGTCCTAACCAACGGCCGATCAAGTACGCCCCAATATCATTGGCCCAGACCGTAAATATCACACCCAATACAACCAAAGGGTTATAAACAAAACCTTCCTCTGGAGCCTCCGTGCATGGTAAAACCGTCAATAGCGCAAAAGGAACGGCAATATACATAATTCCCGTTAATGCCCACGCCACATTGGTCAAAGGCATCGAATTCTTGCGGTATAATTCGGTTATAAACAGCACCCCGTACAGTGGCAAAAGACACAATAACCAACTCAAAGACAACATTCCGGTCACAACGGCAAAACCGCCGCCAACCAACAAGGCCCCTATAATCGTCGGATAGACTCGCAATGGCGCAGCTCCAGTCAGTTGAGCTATTTTATAAAACTCCCACTGTGCTCCGATCGTCAGTAACACAAACAACGCTGCCATCGTGTAGGGAGAGACCAAAACCGCTCCCAACACAACACCCAGCATCACAATGCCACTCAACGTCCGAATTACCAAATTCCTATCCAACGCCATCACTTATTCGTCTTCTGTTACCGTCTCATCGACCGTTACATCGAGTTCTTTACGTTGTTCTCCCTTGCGTTTGCCAAAGATCTTTTCAAGGTCTTCCGCAAAAATAACCTCACGCTCCAACAACAACTCGGCTAACTGAGTCAATCCTTCACGGTGCGTCTGCAATGTCTCAAGAGCTCGTTGATATGCTCCGTCAACAATTGCTTTGACTTCCGAATCAATATCCTGAGCCGTTCGTTCGCTATAAGGTTTAGTCAAAGCCATATCACTCTGACCGGTCGAATCGTAAAAACTCAAATTGCCGATCTGCTCACTCATGCCGTAATAGGCAACCATGGCGTAAGCCTGCTTGGTAACACGTTCCAAATCATTCAACGCGCCTGTCGAGACCTTACCGAAGTTCATCTCCTCCGATGCTCGACCTCCCAAAATCGAGGCCATCTCATCCAGCATCTGCTCTTTCGTAGTGATCTGCCGCTCCTCAGGCAAGTACCAGGCTGCCCCCAGTGCCTTGCCTCGTGGAATAATCGTCACCTTGATCAGCGGATTGGCATGCTCCAACACCCAGCTAACCGTTGCGTGGCCCGCTTCGTGATAAGCGATCGTACGTTTCTCGGTCGGAGTAATGATCTTGCTGCGACGTTCCAGACCTCCAACAATACGGTCAATGGCACTGAGGAAATCCTCCTTCTCAACCTGTTTCTTATTGTTGCGGGCAGCAATCAAAGCAGCCTCATTACATACATTAGCAATATCAGCTCCTGAAAAACCGGGAGTTTGTTTAGCCAAGAACGAACGATCCAATTTAGGATCCAGTTTCAGATTTTTCAGATGTACATCGAAAATTTCAGCTCGTTCCTTCAGCTCCGGCAACTCTACATTGATCTGACGGTCAAAACGGCCGGCACGTAACAAAGCCTTATCCAAAATATCAACACGGTTGGTCGCAGCCAAAATGATCACACCTGCATTCGTACCGAAACCATCCATCTCCGTCAACAACTGGTTCAACGTATTCTCACGCTCGTCGTTCGACGAAAAGCCTACATTTTTACCACGGGCCCGACCGATCGCATCAATCTCATCGATAAACACGATACAAGGAGCCTTCTCTTTGGCCTGACGGAACAGGTCCCGAACACGAGACGCACCGACACCGACAAACATCTCCACAAAATCGGAGCCACTGATTGAAAAGAAAGGCACATTCGCCTCTCCGGCTACGGCTTTTGCCAACAAGGTCTTTCCTGTTCCCGGAGGGCCAACCAACAGCGCTCCTTTCGGAATTTTACCTCCTAATTCGCGATATTTATTCGGATTCTTCAGGAAATCGACAATCTCCATCACCTCTACCTTAGCCTCTTCCAATCCGGCTACATCTTTAAAGGTGATCTGAACATTGGACCCCTTGTCAAAAATCTGGGCCTTAGCCTTGCCAACACTAAAGATACCGCCTTGGCCACCACCTTGTCCCCGTGACATACTGCGCATGATGAAAATCCAAACGCCAATAATCAGGACCCAAGGCAAAATACCCGTCAGCAGATCGGTCCACATGTTTCGACGTGTTTCGAAACTTAACGGAACACTCTGTTTGTATTTGGTTATCGTATTTTCAAAATCACTCTGAAAATAGTCCAACGATCCGATATTGAATACAAATTGAGGCCCCTGTTTGGGTAGATCCTTGTACTCTTTCTTTTCTGTATATGACGCCAGTTTATCCGATTTCAGATAAACCTCAGCAGTCTCCTTATTGATGACGTCAATCTTTTGAACATCACCCTGCTCAATCATCACCTTGACACTGTCCCAATTGGTCGTCTGCGCAATCTCGGTGTTGCCCATCAGGCTCCAGCCGACCAACATCACCGCAATCAGTGCCCATACCCAATAAATATTGAAACGGGGGCGACGACCGCCCGGTTTCGACGAAATATTATTCGAATTAAATTTCATGTTTACATCAAATTTGGTCTCTTCCTTTCTGTAACGGATGAGCCCGTCATATATTACTCTCTAAACAGGATTCAACTACTCCTCGGATGCATACCGGGTAGCTGGAGCATCAGCCCACAACTCATCCAGTTTGTAAAAGTCTCGTAACTCGGTCTGGAAAATGTGAACCAACACATCCCCATAATCCATAACCACCCAAACACCGTTGTTCAGACCTTCAACTCGCCAAACTTTTTCTCCGAGCTTCTCCAAAACCTGCTCCTCCACATAACGAGAAATAGCCTCTACCTGAGTAGTAGAATCTGCATTACAAATAACAAAAGCAGGGCATACTGCACCGTCAAATCCACTCAGATCCAACGCAACAATGTTTTTACCCTTCTTATCCTGTATGGCTTGTGCAATCGTTTCAATCAATTGGCTCATAAATCAATTATACTATTTAAAGCGTTAAAGATACTAAAAAGATATGAATCCACGGAAATCAGTATCCCTTTAGTACAAATATCCTGCAAATTATTGCTATTTCGCGGCCCGAATGATCGACTCTTTCAACGCCGAAATCAACGAACGTTTTACATAAGTGCGACGTACCGCAATCGTAATCTTGCGAGAGGTGGCCCCTCGTGCCAACGTCTTGATCTGCGAATGTTTCTCTTTAGGAATAAAATCAAGGGCCAACTCAGGGATAATTGTCATGTTGGCCGTATTGTCCACGATCCGCATCAAAGTCTCCAAAGAGCCACTCTCGAACGCATATTGAGTAGAGACATTGCGACGAGCCTGGCACAACTCAATCACTTGGTCCCTCATACAATTTCCCTCTGTCAACAACAACAAATGCTTCACATCAATATCCTCAATACGAATATTACTGCGCTCATACAAAGGATGCAACGGTGACACATAAGCATAAAAACGATCATTGAACAGCTCCTCCTCAATAATCTCTCCCGGAGAGGTCCCTCCTGCCAAAATCGCCGCATCCAACATATCCCGATTCAATGCCTCGACAATATCCGCTGTCTGCGTCTCCCGAATCTGCAACTCCACTTTAGGATGTTTGCGGACAAAATCAGGAACAAAACGATGTACCAAATATGGAGCGATCGTAGGAATCACCCCCAAACGCAACAGCCCCGATATCTCCCCTTTTAGGTCATTGACCACCTCGTTGACCCGATAAAAAGCTGTCAAAACCTCTCGTGCCTGCTGCAAAACAGCCGTCCCAGCCTCAGTAGGAATAACCGGCTTCTTACTGCGATCCAATAAAATGACTCCCAACTCCTCCTCCAGGTTTTTCACCTGCATACTCAACGAAGGTTGGGTAACAAAACACTTCTCCGCAGCCAGTGAAAAACTACCGTGATTGGCGACAGCCACTAAATATTCTAACTGTATAATCGTCATATAGTCGTTTCTACACCTTATCTAATTCTTATACTAACCATACAAATATATCAAAAAAAATTATACCACAATTCACAATGCAGCAGATTATCCAACAGATTAGAACTGCACAAGCATAATTAATCAACTGGATTTAGAAACTACACTCAAAAGACGATGAAAAATTGGACAAGATAAACAATCGAATTTGCTAATATTCGATTTAACAATCAATACAGGTCTGTTTAAACCGGCCTTACACTACGATCAGAATGAGACAAACGTCACTGAGGCTCTTGCAATAAAAATCTCGGACGATTAAATCTGAGCAAAAAATTTTCCTTGATAAGTATCGCGTTCTAACAATCGGCGTTCAAACCGATTCCATAACTGCTCGTTCCGAATCATTCCCCAAGTAGGTCCTGCTTGGAAGCGGGGTGGAGCCTCACTGGCAAAACGTTCTAAAACGACATCTGGACGTAAACGCTCCACCAGGTCAATGACAAAATCGATATACTCCTCGCATGTCCAAAAATGAAACTGGTCCGGCGATTTTGCATACAATTCCGCCATCGGCGTGTCTCGAAAAATTTGCAACTGATGAAATTTCAAAGTTGTCAAAGGCAATGCATTGATCCGCTCAATCTGATCAAACAGCATGGTGCGCGTTTCACCTGGCAACCCCAATATAAAATGCGCCCCAACATGTAGTCCCCGCTCTGCGGTCATCTTCACCGCATGTGCTGCGCATGCATAATCGTGTCCTCGATTAATCTCCTTTAATGTCGTATCGTAACAAGACTCTATGCCATATTCAATAGAGACATAATGATGTCGAGACAGTTCCGCAAAAAAATCTAACTTCTCTTCATCCATACAATCTGGACGAGTCCCGACAATAACACCAATCACTTCCGGGTTATCGAACACGGATGCATATAGCTGCTTCAAAACATCAAGTGAAGCATACGTATTGGAAAAGGACTGGAAATAGGCTATATATCGCTCAGCAGACCGATAGCGATTACGATGAAATTCAATACCTTCCTGCAATTGCTGCTGAACGCTCTTGGTTGAACTGCAATATGAAGGGGTAAAAGCATCATTGCGACAAAACGTGCACCCACCAAAACCCACCGTGCCATCACGGTTAGGACAGGTAAAACCTACATTGACCGACAGCTTTTGTACACGAGAACCAAAAATTCGACGAAAGTACCCCGAATAACTATTATAGCGCCGTTCGTCTCCCCAAGGATACATCATCAATGCTTTTGCAATGCTTCAATAAATCCTGGAAATTGATTCCAAAGATGTTCAGTCTGCAACCACAGTTCACGAGCCAGGGCTTCGCGAGAGGGATGCTCACTGTCAATATCAGCCAAATAAGCCGCTGAAACAGGATGCTCCGCAGCCTTAAATTCGGCATAAAATACAGGAAAGTTGCGTTTGAAATGGATTAACTCGCCAGCTGGAATTTCGTTCTTTTGACGGAATTCACTCCACATCTTTAAAATCTCCTTTTCGGGATATTTATCGCTGATATCGTTGAGCACTTCGTCAAAAAGTTCATACTCGCCCAAAGCAACATAACAAAAAGCCAGTGGTTTCGTAGTCTCCAAATGATCTTCAGGATCCAGATCCAAAGTCATCTCCATCAATCCGGCAGCCATTTCAAAATCACCGATCAAAAAATGATCAATGGCCGAACCACGCAATAAATTCAGCACCACATGATTCTCCTCATCATCCCAATCCAAGACAATCTCATCTTCGTCTGGAATCAAATCAATAATACGCTTCACTGCATCATAACGCAAATTGCAAGCTTTTTCAATCTCACCTTTGCGCTCACAAACTTTGGAATAGGACAAAATTGCAGGGAAATCGTACTCCTTATCCAACTTGTCGGGATAAGAGATCACAAATGCATTGTCTGCGGTAGGAACAAACTGCGGATGTGACATTGGCTGAATCTACATTTATAAATAAGAGACTGAAAAGATGTGCAAAGGTACAACTTTCTACGAAAAATAAGCTCAGAAAAAGGTTCAAACCTATATAAATACTCTCCTAAAATTCCATTGGGACAATAATAGATAAACGTGTTTTGATCAAGAGCTTGCTTAAAGGGAATATGAAGTCCATCGTTCAATGGAGCTGATGAGTCCCCGTCATCTTCAACGTGGTTATTTCCGCAGAAATGCCTATTAAAGAAGAATACATGGGGAAGGAGTAAACGAGCCAGAATCGGAACTAAAAATGATGGGAGCAGTCAAAGAAGGCCTATCACATGCAAATGCAAAAGAGAATATAGAGAGAATATAAAGAGAAAGGTAATCCACAGTGGATTTCACATGCCATCCACACCTCACTCGGCGTAATACAAAAAAAAAGGAGCGACTCTTTCGAATCGCTCCTTGAAGTGGCGGCTACCTACTCTCCCACATTTTACTGCAGTACCATCGGCGTTAATGGGCTTAACTTCTCTGTTCGGAATGGGAAGAGGTGGAACCCCATTGCTATAACCACCTAAAGCTCTTAGGTTTATTGCAACCTTATATCGTAAAGTTCTTGACTCAAATACCCCTCAGTATTTGACGATCAAGGATGAGAAAAGGGCCCTCTTCTAAGAAAGCCTTTCGGGCAATTAGTACCACTCGGCTGTGACATCACTGCCTATACACCTGTGGCCTATCAACGTAGTCGTCTCCTACGACCCTCAAGGGAAGTCTCATCTTGGGGAAGGCTTCGTGCTTAGATGCTTTCAGCACTTATCCAGTCCGAACATGGCTACTCAGCAATGCACCTGGCGGCACAACTGATACACCAGAGGTTCGTCCAACCCGGTCCTCTCGTACTAAGGTCAGGACCCCTCAAACTTCCTACGCCCGCAACAGATAGAGACCGAACTGTCTCACGACGTTCTGAACCCAG
>ERZ773138.33-NODE-33-length-140076-cov-20.728148_pt1 | contig 140076 bp, 128 predicted proteins | sample MGYA00511114_ERZ773138 | MGnify/ENA primary metagenome ERZ773138 (study PRJEB29015, sample SAMEA2737805) | human gut metagenome | biome: human gut; feature: human-associated habitat; material: faeces | place: China | collected 2012 ...
ATGTGTATCGCATGCTCCGGGAGTTCGTGGATTTTGCCAATGTATTCAACTAACTTTCAATTTATTTCGTGTTCTTCATGACATCTTTATTCTTCACAAGGTAATCGATCAAAGATACCACGGTGAGGATCAGTGCGATCCACATAATGATATTGGTAAGGATCTGCAGCTGCGGGAAGTTGGCGATCATCAGGCAGATCATGACCATCTGGAAGGTGGTCTTGAACTTGCCCCAGTAACTTGCGGCAATGACTACGCCATTGTCGGAAGCGATCAGACGAAAGCCGCTGATGATAAACTCTCTGGCGATGATGATGATGACCACCCAGGAAGGGATACGGTTCATCTCGATCAGTGCGATCATGGCGGAACATACTAACAGCTTATCCGCCAGGGGATCCATGAACTTACCGAAGTCGGTGATCAGATTATATTTTCTTGCAATCTTACCGTCGATCAGATCGGTGAGGCTGGCAATGATGAAGATAGCCAGTGCGATCATATCCGTCACGAAGGTGTTCTCGCCAAACCATCCGGCCTGACCTCCCAGTAACAGGATAATAAACGGTACGATCAGGATCACACGAAAAATAGTCAGCTTGTTGGGCAGATTCATTTTACTCATGATATATTTCTCCTATCAGATCATATTCATTGGAACCGGTGACCAGAACCTTGACAAAATCTCCGGTCATCAGATTCGCTGAAGTATTCACGAACAGATAGCCGTCCACATTAGGGGCATCTCTGTAGGTTCTTGCAACATAAGTCTCTTCGTCCGCAACCTTGCCCTCGATCATTACGGTCAGGATGTGTCCTACCATATCCTCCGCCTTGTCAAAGGCGATTGCCTGCTGTAATTCCATCAGTTCATCTCTCCGGAATTCCTTGACTTCCTGCGGTACCTGGTCTTCCATAGTGGCAGCGGGAGTATCTTCCTCCTGAGAATAGGGGAATACACCCAGACGGTCGAATTCCATCTCATTGACAAACCGATACAGCTCCTCGAAATCCTCCTGGGTCTCTCCGGGGAACCCGCTGATCAGTGTGGTACGCAAGCAGATATCAGGGATTTTCTCCCGAAGTTTCCCAATGATGGCACGAAGTTCTGCCTGGTCGGTACGTCTGCCCATTCGTTTCAACACATTGTCGGAAGCATGCTGGATGGGAATATCCAGATAGTTACATACCTTGGGTTCTGCTGCAATAGCATTGATCAGTTCATCCGTGATCTCCTCCGGATAACAGTATAAAATACGGATCCAGTAGATACCGGGAATCTGCGCCAGCTCATGTAAAAGTCCGGGCAACTCCTTTTTTCCATACAGATCCACACCGTACAGCGTGGTCTCCTGTGCTACCAGGATCAGCTCCCGTACGCCTTTATCCGCAAGTTCTCTGGCTTCTTTTAACAGACTCTCCTTGGGAACGCTGCGGTAATTGCCCCTGACCTTCGGAATAATACAGTAGGTGCAGTGTTTGTCACAGCCTTCTGCAATTTTCAGATACGCAAAATGTCCGCCTGTAGTGACAACACGGTTGGTCTCTGTCACAGGGGCGGCATTAATATCTTCATAATGGTTCTGTTTCTGTCCTGCCAGGATCTCCTCCAGGGCAGCTACGATCTCATCAATAGCAGTGGTTCCGATAATGGCGTCCACCTGCGGGATCTCCTTCTGGATCTCCTCGCGGTAGCGCTGGGCGAGACACCCGGCAGCGATCAGTGCCTTGACCTGTCCGCTGTCCTTCAGTTCTCCCATCTGCAATAATGTATTGATACTTTCTTCCTTGGCATCGCCGATAAAGCAGCAGGTGTTTACCACTACAACATCTGCCTCTGCTTCATCATCCGTGAAGGTATAACCTTTTTCCTGGAGCATGCCAAGCATCTTCTCGGAATCGACAAGATTCTTGTCACAGCCCAGGGATACAAACAATATCTTCATGCGTCTTATGCCTCCTCATCATCACCAAGGATCTTGATCTTACCCTGATTCAGCTCTTCTACTGCGATAGACAGGGGCTTATCCACCTTGGCTGTTACCAGAGGCTCGTCACCTGCGATGATCTGTCTTGCTCTCTTGGCAGTTGCCATAACGATAGAATAACGGCTGTTGACAACGGGTGCTTCGCCGGGCTCTACCTCGCTGTTTACTACTTTCATTAAGTCGGTATAAGAGGGATGTAACATTTTATTTTGCTCCTTTCGCGAAACCTTTCAGTTCCTCTCTGATCTCTGTGATAAATTCTACACGACGGGACGGTACATTTTTCGCTGCTTCCACATACTTCTGTACCGCTGCAGCACACTCATCCAGATCGTCGTTCACTACTATATAATCATAGGCATCCATGCCTTCTGATTCTTCATAAGCCCGTGCCAGTCTCTGTGCGATCACATCGGCTGTCTCGGTTCCTCTGCCCACCAGTCTCTTCTGCAACTCTTCTGCACTGGGAGGGGTAACGAACAGTAACAGGCTCTCCGGGAACTGTTCCTTGATCTTCATGGCTCCCTGAATCTCGATCTCTAAGATCACATCCTTGCCTGCCTGCATCTGTTCTTCCACATATGCTTTCGGCGTTCCGTAATAATTGCCGCAATACTGAGCATACTCGATAAATCCGTTTTTTGCAATATTTTCTTCAAATTGTTCTCTGGTGCGGAAGAAATATTCTCTTCCGTCCTGTTCTCCTTCACGCGGTCCTCTGGTAGTCATGGAGATAGACAATGCATAATTGTCATATTCCGATAACAGCTTTTTCACCAGTGTTCCTTTGCCGGCTCCGGAGAATCCGGAGATCACCATCAATATTCCCTTATTCTGCATCTTCTTCACTGTCCTCTTTTTCATCTTCCGGCCACAACGCCTGTGCTCTTCCCGCAATCGTCTCGGGTAAAAGTGCAGACAGCACGATCTGACTGTTCTCCATGACCAGGACGGATTTCGTCCTTCGTCCCTGTGTGGCATCGATTGCCAGTCCCGTCTCTTTTGCCTTCTGCACCAGGCGTTTGATAGGTGCGGATTCCGGACTTACTATAGCAATGATCTTATCTGTATTCACAATATTTCCAAATCCCACATGGATCAGTCGGTTCATTGTATCGCCTTTCGTGGCTATTCAATATTCTGTATCTGCTCTCTGACTTTTTCGATCTCAGTCTTTAATTCAATGGCACAGTTGGAGATCTCCAGGTCATTAGACTTAGACAGAATCGTATTGGCTTCGCGGTTCATCTCCTGCGCCAGAAAGTCTAATTTTCTTCCGATGCTGCCACCGGCTGTCAGTGTATTCTTCGTGGTCTCAATGTGGCTGCGCAGTCTCACCAGTTCTTCATCCACGCACACCTTATCCGCGAAGATCGTCACTTCCGTGAGAAGTCTTCCTTCGTCCACTGTGGTATCACCCAGCAGTTCCTTCACCCGCTCTTCCAGTCTCTGACGGTACTCCGCGATGATCTGGGGAGAACGCTCTGTAATGAAGTCTACCAGCTTCAGCATGCCGTCCAGTTTCGTGATCAGATCATCCCTAAGATGTTCCCCTTCAGTGATCCGGGTCTGTACGAACATCTCGCAGGCACCCTTTAAGGCTCTCTGCAGTTCCTTCCACAGCTCTTCCTCGTCGATATCCTGCTCTTCCATCACGAAGACATCCGGATACTTCGACAGGGTAGACACCCTGATATCACAATCCAGATCAAAATCGCTGGCCATTTGCTTCAGGTATCCCAGATACTCCGCTGCCAGTTCCTTGTTGTAACGGACGCTGGACGTGTTCTCGGAAAAATCTTCATAAGTAATGAACAGATCCACTTTACCTCTGGAAATGTAGTTCTTCAGTTCACTGCGGATCGCAGACTCGAAGAAATTCAGCTTCTTCGGCATTTTGATGTTCACATCAAGGTAGCGATGATTCACAGACTTCATCTCTACGGTAAACTTTCTGTTATTCTCGGCAGTCTCACATCTGCCAAATCCCGTCATACTCTTGATCATAGCTTCTCCTGTTGTAAGGGCGCTTAAAGCCTTCCACAATTTACGGTTTACGTTCTATTATAGAATAAAAAAGCTCTTTCCGTCAAGTGCAGGTGCCCTATTTCCACTCGTCATAATGCTCCAGAAAATGATGTTTCACACCGTCCTCTTTATAGGCGATGATCGTGCGCAGGTTGACATTCTCCACGCTCTTGAAAATGTTCCCTTCGATAAAGGGATTGGTCTGCTTCAGGGAAGCGATCAGGTTCTTGATCTCCATACGTTTGGAGGGACTGCTGCCATCGGTACGGCAGGTGGTACAGGTATCGGTAAAGCGGCATGCACACTGGATAAAATGCAGATCGTTGTAATCTCTCCAGTGCTTGATGTCGTCCTCGCGGATCAGATACATGGGGCGGATCAGCTCCATGCCCTCGAAATTCGTGCTGTGCAGCTTCGGCATCATGGTCTGCACCTGTCCGCCGTACAACATCCCCATGAGGATCGTCTCGATAACATCATCGTAATGGTGTCCCAGAGCGATCTTATTGCACCCCAGCTCCTTTGCATGGCTATACAGATAGCCTCTGCGCATTCGGGCACACAGATAGCAGGGGGAATCCTCGATATCATACACCGCATCAAATATCTGGGATTCAAAAATCGTAATGGGAATATCCATCAGCTTCGCATTGTTCTCGATGATCTTGCGGTTCGCCTCACTGTAACCGGGATCCATCACTAAAAATACCAGTTCAAAGGGGAACTTGTTGTGACGCTTCAGCTCCTGGAACAGCTTTGCCATCAGCATGGAATCCTTACCACCGGAGATACATACGGCGATCTTGTCGTTCTCCTGGATCATGTCATACTCATTGATAGCTTTGGCAAATCGGGAAAACAGGACTTTATGGAATTTTTTGCGGATGCTTTTTTCAATCTCCCGTGCCCGCTCGTTTTCTTTTTCTCCGGGCTGTTCCTTCTGCATCAGGTTCAGAAGCCACCCGGTATAGCCGCCCTGTAAGCTGTATACATCCATTCCCTGTTCCCGGAAATATTCTGCTGACACTTTACTGTTCTGTCCACGGCTGCAATACAGGATCACCTTTTTATCCCCTGCTGCCGCAGCCAGCTTGTCCACCAGTTCACATTCGGGGATTGCAATGGCTCCGGGAATCATTCCATAGTTTACTGCTTCATCCCCTCTGGTATCCACCAGAATGTATCGTTCAAGGTCCCGGGACTGTAGTTCTTCCCATGTGATCTCAATGGGCTGTATTGTCTCTTTTTCTTCCATTTTTATATTCCTTTACTCTGCCCGAACAGGCAGTCTATTGTTTTTCCTCTCTCAGTCTGCTACACTGTTGTTAAAAATATGGTAACTGAATCGTTACATTATACATTACATTCATAGAAAGGCATACAAATGATTCCTTATACTACTTTAGATTCCATTATAGCGCAAATGCCCGAACGCACCGGGCACACTCTGTTAGATGAAAAACAGGGGTGTGTAAACGGTTGTCGTATGGGCGTATCCCTCTATCGCAGCACAGAATATCACATGCCGCAAAAGCATGACGATCAGGAAGGCTTCTTCGTATTGGACGGAAAAGGATATGCTCTCGTCGGTGACGAAGAAATCCCTCTGCTGCCCGGTACCGCCTTTATGGTACCTGCTCACACGGATCATGTGATCAGACGGGATCCCTCCTGTGACTGCTGTAAGGTTCTGTGGTTCCATGCCGCAGTAGAATGATCCTCAGTCTCCACATACCGCCAGAAGCTCCGGCAGCTGTGCCTGAAGCTCTGTCAGGCTGTCACACTTTTTATCTACCAGCGCAAGAATCTCTTCTGTGGGCGGCAGCTGATCCGGCACCATCACCGTATATAAGCCTGCCGCATAGGCGGATCGGATACCGTTGAAGGAATCCTCCACCGCCAGTGCCTGTCCGGGTGCAACCCCAAGCTCCTCGCAAGCCTTCAGATAAATATCCGGTGCAGGCTTGCCATGCTCCACCATGTCGCCACAGATAATTTTCTGAAAATAAGATGTGATACCCGCTCTGTCCAGATGCTCCATCACTGCCGCTTTTCGCGTGGAAGAAGCAAGTGCTACGGGAATACCCTGCTTTTTTAAATACTTCAGGATCTCATGTACGCCGGGTTTTTCCGGAAGGCCATCCCGTTCTTCCTTTTCCTTAAATCTACGACTGCAGTCCTCATGCAATTCTTCAAAGGAGATGTCAATGCCCTGCTCTGCCTTTGCTGCCTCGAATACTTCCTTCGTGCCCTGTAAGGTTCTGCCGATGCAGGCTTTGGAGATCTCATCCACATTTTTAAGCCCCGTAGGCTCTGCCGCTTCTCTCCAGCACTCCATATACATCCTCTCGGTATCAAAGAGGACACCGTCCATATCAAATATCACTGCGGTTATTGTTGTCTTCATAATTCTCCTCACATCCAAAGCACCATCAGATTGTTACCCATACCGATGATCCCCATCATTTTGCGCGTAAATAGTAATCGATGATATCTGTCTCTTCCATGGAAATATAAGTTCCGTACATGGCTATGTTGCAGCACAATACCCTGCTTCCCGCAGGGAAGATCATCTCATATCCTTTAGACGAAGCCAGCCCCGGATATCTGTCATCCGCTCTTCCGTAGGAAAAATAAGCAGCGGAATTACCTATCTTCAAAGGTTTCGGTGCCCCAATCCCTCCGGCGATCAGAGCCTCGTCCTTTTTCCATTCAAAAAAGCTCCAGTTCTTTTTTTCTCCGAGTTGCCTTGGTTCTCTGCTTCGTTCCGTCAGCAGAATCTTACCCTGTGTATTTAAAAATGTCAATGCTCCCGTCTTTTTATCCACACGGATCTGGGCATATCCCGCTGTAATTTCCACCAGGGAAGGATTCTCCCGCACCGTGCATCTGAGGTCTCCTGCTGCCGTCACCGCCGCTTTCGGGAATTCACGACACTGCCCTTTGGCAAAACAAATCCGGAACATATCCACCGCAAGGGGTGTGATCCGCAAGGTTCCGTAACTACTCAAAAGATCCACATAGCCCTTGCCCTTCATGACCATGCGCACAGCGCAGTCGATCCTGGAATGTCCGGCGGACATCAGTGTTTTGGCATCCGGCATATCGCCGTACTCGCCGTTATTTTCTACCATCCGCGGCTCCTGTCTGCCGGTTGCTCTGCCAGCATTGCCGTTTTCTGCCCCGTATACTTTCGCAGGTGACGGCTGTCCCGTCCGCCTCGATTCAGGCCCCCCTGACTTTCCTGCTTTCTTCGGTGTAACGCCGTCTGTTGTCCCCTGACTGTTTCTTGTCACGATGATCTTCTTTGGGCCGTAACGCTCTCTGGCCACACGTTCCTTTTCCGCTTCCTGTGCCCTCTGTCTGTAGATCTCTTCTTTTGTCTTCTCCGGCTCTGCCTGTTTTACCACCGTTTTCACCGGCTTCTTCTGGGCATCTGCGGCAAGGCGCATTCTCTGCTTCTGCTCTGGGGATACCGGATCTGCGATCAGTTCGGTGAGTTTCCGCCGGTACAGCACCGTCAGTTCATGCAGAGCTCGGGTGGCTGCCACGTACAGCTGCTTCACATACCCGTCTTCCACCGGGTAATCTTCCTCCGAAGCGTTGAAGATCAGTACTGCATCGAATTCCAGACCTTTGGTGTATTTTAACGGAAGCACCATGACGCCCTCGCCGATCTCCCATTTCCCCGCATCTCCGGTATTCAGGTCCACGCTGCCCTGTAAGGCTGCTGTTACTTTTTCCGCCTCCGCTTCGTCAATGCAGACTACGGCAATGGTATCCAGCCCCTTGCTCTGCCATGCTTTGATGATCTGCTCCGCCTGTGTCACCTGCTCTGTAAAATCCACACATTTTTTCACCGTGACTGGTTCCCCATGACGTATGATGGACTCCACCGGATAGACCGGAAAGCTTCCGTGATACAGAATGTCCGTGGCAAACTCCGAGATTTCCACCGTGTTACGGTAGCTTTTCTGCAAAATGCCGAAATAATCATACTCTCCAGGCAGCATCAATTTCCGCAGTTCCGTCCAGTCGTTGAGACCGTAGCGGTCGGAAATATTCTGGGCCACATCTCCCATGATCGTATAGGTACATTTGCTCAGACAATATTTTAAAGACGCATAGGCCATCATGCCGAAATCCTGGGCTTCATCAATCACCACATGCCCCGCCTCCCGGATCACCGTGTCCTCCTTGAGGCGCTTGTAGAGGTAGGCCATGGCCGCCAGATCATAGACATCGTAGCCACCTTCCGGCACCTCGACCGTGAAATCTTTCTCCTGCTCTTCCTTCAGGAACTGTTCGTAGAGTTCCGCCACAGAGCCCTTCCATTCCCTTTTTCCGAAATAGGTCTCATAATAATGCTTGAGCTTCTGCTTTTCCGGCTGGGTATAGGAATAATATTTTCCGCTCAGCTCATTTTCCAGCCGTGCCATCAGATAATCCGTCAGTCTGCTGATTTTGTCCGCCCGGGACAGATCCTTTGTCTCTTTCAATAAGCGTGCAATGGTGGCCCGGTCCAGCATCACTTTGCCAGTCTTTTCGATCACCACGTCCTCTCTGGGTATCGCGCGGTATTCATAACGCAGGCAGAAATTCTCCAGCTCCTTAAACCAGACAAGAGTTCCCTTCACCGCCGGGGTCACACCTTTTACCACCGGCTTGATCTGCCAGGACTTGTCCCAGTCCTCGTACAAAAGCCTTACGAACAACTGCTCCATGGTCATCTGGGAGACACCGTAAACATTCAGTTCCGGCAGCACTCCCGTTATATAGTTTAAGAGCACCTGATTGCTTCCCACAATATAAAAATCTTCCGGTGCAAACTCCTGCTCGTAGTTGTACAGGATGTAGGAAATACGGTGCATGGCCACTGTGGTCTTGCCGGAGCCCGCCGCTCCCTGTACGATCATGTTGTGCTGGGGCTTTTTGCGGATGACTTCGTTCTGCTCCTGCTGGATTGTGGCAATGATCTCGCCCAGCACCGCCTTTTTGTTCCGCGCCAGATATTTTGTCAGCAGTTCATCGTTGGCCACCACATCCGAATCGTAGAAGTCCTTCAGCTCATCATTTTCGATCTCATAAGTGCGCTTCCGCGACAGGGTGATGTCGTATTTTCCCTCCCCCTTTACGGAATAAGAGACATCCCCCAGAGCGGCATCGTAATATACGCTGGCAATGGGTGCTCTCCAGTCGATGACCTCCGGTTCTGCCGGGTTATCCGCAATGACACTTCTGCCGATATAGTAGACCTCGTCTTTTTTCAGTTTTTTGTCCCGGAAATCGATTCTGCCAAAGTAGGGCTTTTTCCTCGCCTGTTCCGCCCGGCGCAGATCCTGATTCACGAACTTGAAGCGGGCATCCGCATTGTGCCACAGGGTCTGGGCTTCCTTGTCGTTCTCGTCGAATTCCTCCTGCATGGCATGCAGTTCTTCCGCCAGAGCCTGTACACTCTGCCTGTTGGCATCCACCTTGCGCTGTGCGATCTCTAACGTATGCTGTAATCTTTTTTCCTCATCCTGCCTCGTAATGCCGGGTAAACTGCTCATATTCTCTCCTGTTCAAAACCATAAAAAAGAAAAAGCAAAGGAAGCCTGTCGAAGACTTCCTTTGTATGTATTCTAAATCACATTTTACCAGTCAGAGCCCCAGTCATCGTATCCTGAGTCCCAACTGTCATTGGAATCCCATCCGGAATCCCAGCTGTCATCATCCCAGCTATCGTTATTATCATTGCTGTACTCATAAGGAGTGTAATAGGACGAATCCTCAAAATCCTCATATTCCGCATCGCTGTCATAGCTGTAGGAATCATAGTAACTCTCGTAATTGCTTTCCATCCAGGATTCATCCGGTGCATAGCGCCAGGAATCATTCTCCCATTCGTACCAGTTCCCATGATAATAGTAATAGTTCTGATCCTCATAGGTGTAATAGCCGTTATCCGGTCTGTTGTCAATCTGCCAGATAGAATAGGCGCCTGTAAAAATCGCCACCAGAGACAATGCTGCCATGATCAGGCAGAAAATTGTCAGAACCGTTTTTTCTATCTTTTTGCTCCGGGCTCTTTTCTTATTATAGGCGGTGTAATCTTTGGTTGGGCGGCTGGCAGGTGCCGCAGCTTTCGGCTGCTGGTGTGCTTTCTGCACTACCACTCTTTCCTTCATCTTCTGGTAAAGTTCGTTGACCGCATAGGCTTCATCGGTTCCCTTGTAACGTACTGCCCGGGTACCGTCCTCTTTATTCTTATAGACTACGAAGGTGCCATCGGTCTCATCCTTGTAAATACCGAAGGCTTTCGCGCCCTTGTAATCCTCTCCGATAAAGGTCCGCATGTCCTCCAGCGGAAGGTTCATCTCCTTTGCCCAGGCTTTCAGTTCCTCGATTGTCTGTGGTACACCGTTGGCATGGCGGTTGTAATTGTTGTTGACACCGCCACAGTTCGGGCAGACCTGATCAAAATCGTTGATCCAGCTGCCGCACCAGTCGCATTTTATCTTCACGTTCCCCTCCTGAAAATACACGTTGCAATAGTTTCTGTTTTATTGTACCACGTTCTGCACCTGCTGCCAACCTAGGAAATTGCCAAAAGAATGCGGCTCTCCCTGAGGGTCTTGCTCTGGTCGTAATCATACTCTATGGTCTGGATACTGACATCCGGAAAACGGGCATGCAGCCGCTGCAAAATTCCCCGCTCGCAGACATGGCTGACCAGACATCCGAAGGGATGCAGGATCAGCACACTGCCACAGCCTTTTTCCACATATTGTATCACCTCTGCGGCAATCAGCCAGCCGTCTCCGGTATTGCAGCCCTCCGCCAAAATCCCCTGCACTTTCTCCTTCAGTTCCGGGAACGGCAGATCCGTCTGGAACCTGTCTGTCTCCCCGATCACCGTAAGCAGATGTTTTTGTGCCTCACACAACCGGTGGAGCACAAAGGCACAGGCTTTCGCCATGACGGGATTGTGCTGGTACTTTTCTGCCTTATACCGCTCTGTATCCACCAAATACAGACAGTAGTTGACGAAACCACCACTGTAAGGCTCCATTCCCTGCCGGAGCAGAAAACTTTCGATATCGTCATTTCCCAGTTTCGAATATTTCATATAGATCTCACCGGTGATGCCAACTCTCTTTTTCTTCCCGGGTTTCACCGGTACCTTCGAAAATACTTCGCAGGCATACCGGTAATTCTTCTCTCTGGTGTGTCGTCCGTTCCTGTGTCTCCGAATGCTCTCGCACAGTTTCTTTTCCACCTGACTGCGGATGCGGTCCGTCTCTCCCGGATTCTGTTCGTAGGGCTTCACCTGCTGGTACAGGCACATGATCAGATCGCCATAGCATCCGGCAGCAATCCCACCGGACAACAGTGACGGAGTAATGCGAAAGCCGGTATGTTTTTCTTCTCCCATGAGGTTCAGGGAGATTACGGGAATCTGGGCATACTCCAGCTGTACCTGCTCTGCCATGCGGTACAGCACTCTCTGGAGCAGATTGTAGATATTTCCGGCCCTGCAGGCACCGCCCGCCTGGGGCTCCATGAAGGTGATCTCCTCCGGATCCCGTTCCCCGCTTTCCAGATATTCCAGGAACTGTGCAAGGATCAATACCGTCGGATAGCAATAGTCGCTACTGATATAGCGAAGTGCCAGAGTGCGGTCCTTCACCGGGTTCTTTAAAGTCTCGAAGGAATACCCCTCCGCCCGGAATGCCGCCTCCAAAAATACATTCGTGTACTCCAGCATCTCGCACAGCAGGATCGTACGGGTCTTCTTGTCATGACGTGTGAAATTTTTACATACTCTGTGCAGTTCCTCCATACGTTTTCCTCATCTGACCGGGTTGGTTTGTGTCCGAACATAAATTTACTATTTTATATTGTAAGCTGAATCGTTGGCCCGTGCAAGTGTACATCTGGTTTATTCTGGTTGTCTACCATCGTCTGTAAACTTTCAGGCACACAAAAAAAGTGGAAACCTTGTATTTTCAAGGTTTCCACGCTTTTCAAAAGAGCTGCTGACGGGAATCGGACCCGTGACCTCCGCACTACCAATGCGACGCTCTACCGACTGAGCCACAGCAGCATCACGTGACTGCTAACGCAATCACCGTGATTCATTGTAACAAAGCAATCTATATTTGTCAACACAAATTTTTTCTTTTTTTGCTTTTTTTGCTACACTTATAACTATTTAGGATTTTTCTCGTCTTTCTGTGTCGCTTCCTGCTGCTCCAGGTCCTTCTGCTCCTTCCGCTTCAGGTAATCCGCCGCATCATCCGGTACGTCATCCAGATTCTCACTGCCGATATCCACCTGGAGAGGCTTTCTCTTGAAGAGGATATCATACATGACAGGGATGATGAACAGTGTCATCAGTGTGGCATAAGCAAGTCCTCCCGCCACTACGATCGCCATGCCTTTGGACATCTGGCTGGAGAGGTCATCTCCGAACAGGAGGCTTGCCATTGCCAGAATCGTGGTCAGCGCCGTCATCAGGATCGGGCGCATTCGGGTCTTACCGGTAGCGATCAGTGCCTCTCTGCGTTCCAGTCCTCCCACACGGAGCTGGTTCGCATAATCCACGAACACAATACCGTTGTTGACAACCGTACCCAGCAGCACCACGAAGCCCATCATACCCATAACAGACAGCGGCTCGTTCATAAGCAGTAATCCTATCAGGCCACCCGTGAACGCAAGAGGTACCGTGAACAATACAATAAACGGACTGAGCAGGCTCTGGAACTGTGCCACCATGACCAGGTAGATCAGAGCAAGACCCAGGAGCAATACCTTACTCATCTGGATCACCATCTGATTGACCATATCGGATTCTCCGGCAGTGTCAATAGTATAACCGTCCGGCAATTCATACGCATCGATCAATGGCTGCAATTCTCTGGACAGAAGGGTGGCATTGCTTCCCTCTGCCACAGTGGCTGTCACCGTCATGTAGCGGCTCTGATTCTCACGGTTGATGCTCTGCACACCCTCCTCCAGCTTTAGTGTGGCGAACTCAGACAGCGGATGATCCTCTGTGACAGTGTTGCCATTATCATCCGTAGTCTGAATCTCAAAATTATAGTCCAGGAGATTCTCACGGGTCAGCGGTTCTCTTCCATCCTTTACGACGATCTTCATATCCTCGCCGTCTATGGTCACAGTAGCGGCATCGGTACTCTCCGTCAGCTTTCCGTTCAGCTCGGAAAAAATCTGGGCAACCGTCAGCCCTTTGCGCATGGCGGCATCTTTATCCAGCACCAGACGGATGACCTGATCCGGCTCTTCCTGCCCGTTGGAAATATTTTCATAGCCCGGGATCGTAGCAGCCAGATCACAGATGTCCTGCGTGATCTTCGTCAGGGTATCCAGATCATCGCCATATACCTTAACAGATAATCCTGAGCCCATCATCGTGCTCATCTCAGACATTCCCGTTGATATCGTCAGTTCACAGTCAATATCCGCTGTGCGTTCTTCTATCTCCCTGCAGATTCTGTTTACTTCTTCTTTTCCGGCATTCTCATTCTCTGTCAGCACCAAAAATGTAAACTGATCGTAGGTGCTGTCTGACATACCGGAAGAAGAAGCCACCAGGGTGGTATCTCCACCTGCCATGGCACCTACATCTCCGATGCCATCTATGGTCGTCATGGCATCCAGCACCTGGTCAGCCCTCTTGTAGCATTCTTCCTTATCCGTATCCTCCGGCATCTGCACAGATATCTCAATCTGGTTAGATGTCATATCCGGGATCATGACGATACCCATCCGCATGACCGCCCAGATACTGTATACCAGCAGGCCGATGGCAATGGCAAGGGGCACGACCTTCACTTTCAGGCAGAATGCCAGCATTTTTCCATAGATATCCTGCACCTTGTCAAAGAACGGATGCTTCTTCTCTTTGGAATTACGAAGCAGGGTCGAACCTGCTGCCGGCACTACGGTCATAGCGATCAGCAGCGATGCCGCCAGGGTAAATATGATCGTCAGGCTGATGGGCATCATCAGTTCGCGGACAGTTCCTGCGGTAAATACCATCGGCAGGAATACGCAGACTGTTGTCAGAGTGGAAGCAATAATCGCACCTGCCACCTGTCTCGTACCCTGTACCGCTGCTCTCGCCGCGCCGACTCCCTTAGACCGCAGGCGATAGATATTCTCGATCACGACGATGGAGTTATCCACCAGCATGCCGATTCCGAGTGCCAGACCCGATAACGACATCATGTTCAGTGAAATATCTGTAAAATACATTAATATCAATGCCGTCAGAACAGACAGGGGAATGCTGACAGCTACAACGATGGTGGGTTTTACATCTTTTAAGAACAACGCCAGGATCAGGATTGCCAGTGCCGCACCTACGATCATGCTCTGCAATACGCCATTTATGATCATAGTTATGTAATCGCCCTGATCCATCAGTGTCAGTACCGACAGTCCGGGATACTGCTCTTCCAGCTCTGAAATTGCAGCAGCGATATTTTTACTCACCTCATTTGTTCCCGCTGTGGAACTCTTGAACACAGACAGTACCACTGCACTCTGACCATTCAGTCTGGCATAGCTGTCATCGGCGTTATCGATCACCGTGATGTCAGCCACATCGCACAGCCGTACATCCCCGATATCTTCGATATTGGTAAGTACGATATTGGACAGTTCGTCCACACTTTCATAATTGCTTCCGACCTTAAGCAGCCAGGAATTGTCCTCCGCATCATCCAGATATCCTGCCGGCATGGCAAAATTCTGTGCATAGATCAGCTGTGACAGTGTCTGCATATTCACCAGCTGGTCTGCATTGGCATTACGAAGTGCCTCTGCCTTCTGTGCCTCAAAATTCTCCAGAGAGGTATTATACTGATCCCAGCCGTCTGCCAGCTGCTTTTTCGCATCCGCAATGGAATCCCAGCCCTCTGTGATCTGGTCCTGGGCAGAATCCAGGCTCTCCTTGTTGCTGTCAAGGGTTGTCTGGGCGGAATTCAGTGCACTCTGTCCGGAAGATATCTGTGCAGAAGCCGCACCGAAGCCTGCCGCCGCCTCGATTTTCGCCTTTTCAATATCCGTATAGGAAACACCGCTCTTCTTCAGCTCCGCTTCTGCTGCGGATACCGCTGCCTGCACGCCGGCTTTCTCGACCTGAAGGCTGTTCAGGGAAGATACGTAGTCGTCGTAGCCATCCAGCATATCCTTTTGCGACTGGTAACCGTCCGCCGTCTTTTTCAAGGCTGCTTCCCACTGTTCCTGGGTCAGCGCATACCAGGCTGCTTCATCCGCAATACCCAGGTCCTTTATACCAATACCAAATCCGGCCAGCGTTCCCACAGCTGCTGCATAGTCCATACTTTTCAGTCCTCTGGCAGTAGGAGACTGTAAAAAGCTGATCAGTCTTCCCAGCCCACCGGACATGATCTCTCTCTCATTCTTCGTCGACGCCATTTCGTCAATCGCGGTGATCGTCGCCTTCAGCGATTCCTCCTGCGCCTGCAACGTCAGCAGGTCTGTCTGCAGTGCATTCAACTGATCCAAAGCCTGGCTCGCGGTCGCCAGCTTATTCTCGGTATCCTTCTTCTGATCCTCCAGAGAACCCTTGGCATCTTCCAGCTTTTCCTTCTGCTCGTCCAGTTCCTTCTGGGCATCGTCTAACTTCGTCCTGCCGTCGTCGATATCCTTCTGTCCGTCGACCAGCTCCTGCGTGCTGTCTGCCAGCTTCTGCTCCGATTCCAGCAGCTGCTTCTTCGCATCATTCAGCTGATCCACCGCATCCGCAAAAGCATCATTGGTCTTTGCCAGGATCTTCTCGTTCAACACATCAATCTTATCCTGATTCAGATCCACAGAGATGGAATTCTCCACAATTCCGATGTCAGAGATACTGGTCACACCCTCCTGCCGTTCCAGATAGGGGATCAGCGTGTCCTCGACAAACCGCGAGGTCTCCTGAATATCCTTACCCTCATAGGATGCCGCCAGATATACGGAAGCCATCATATCCATGCTGATCTCCATGATATTCGGAGAACCGCATTCCTCCGGCAATGCCGATTTCACACTGTCCAGAGCGCTCGATACCTTTACCATGGCGGAATCCATATCCGTTCCGTCTGCGAATTCCAGTTCTACGATCCCGTAGTTTTCATAGGACATACTGTATACATTCTTTACACCGGAAATGGAGCCCAATGCGCTTTCCACAGGTTCGCTCACACTGGACTCCACTTTCTCCGGACTCGCTCCCGGATAAGTCGTGATCACCAGTAAATACGGCAGACTCATCTTAGGCAGAAGATCCGTTGTCATTCCCGATAAACTTACAAATCCCAGAATAATGATGGCAACTACCATCACCAGAATTGTAAACGGTTTTTTTACACTAAATTTTTCCATATATTCCCGCGCCTTTCCCACGTAAGCATCTGTATAGTAGTATGTTACCACTAACGGATCGCGAAAATCCATTAAATAAATCTAAAATTTAGATTCTTTGCTTAAAAAGCCGCGGATTTTCTGCTTTGCACGGGTCAACGCATTTTCTGTTGCTTTTTCACTCCTCCTGAGCACCTTCGCAATCTGTGTGTAGCTCATTCCCGTAATATAGAGATCCAGCACCTGACGCTCCAGCTCACTCAGCTCCGTAGCGATCCTTTTCTCCAGATAGGCCACTCTCTCCTTATCCAGGAAAAGTTCCTCCGGATTCCTGCCGGTCTTATCCGTCAGAAGCTCCGCCAGCGTCTGTGTCTCCGGATCCCTGTCCTCTTCCGTTCTTCCATGGCTGTCCAGGGAGACATAGGTATTCAACGGTGTGTGCTTCAGCCGCTGCGATGCCTGCACCGCCGTATACATCTGTCTGCTGATGCACAGATCCGCAAACGTGTAAAAGCTGGCGTCTCTGCCACAGTCGTAATCCCGCACTGCCTTGAACAGCCCGATCATCCCCTCCTGGATCAGATCCTCGCTGTCTCCGCCCAGGATATACATGGATTTTGCTTTGCTGCGCACCAGATTTTTATACTTATCACAGATGTAGTCCATCACCTGCCTGTCGCCTTCCCGCAGTTGGTCGATGAGCTCCTCATCTGTCATATCTTCATATTTGAAACGCTCTGTCATTCTTTCTCCTTTGATATCCTGTTTCCGGATACAGCGATCTGTTATGCCTGCAGTCTCTGACGTACGATCTCGTAAGCCAGTACGCCTGCTGCTACGGAAGCATTGAGGGAATCGATATCCCCCTTCATGGGAATCGATGCCACCATGTCGCATTTTTCCTTCACCAGACGGCCTACGCCCTCGCCCTCGTTGCCGATGACCAGACCGATGGGGCCCTTCAGATCCAGATCGTACATGGTAGTACCGCCCATATCCGCACACACGAACCACAGACCTTCCTTTTTCAGGTCTTCGATGGTCTTCGCCAGATTCGTCACCTTTGCCACCGGCGTATAGTTCAGTGCTCCGGCGGAGGTTCTCGCTACCGTAGCGGTCAGTCCCGCTGCACGGTTCTTCGGAATGATGACACCATGGGCACCTGCCAGATTGGCAGTACGGATGATAGCTCCCAGATTATGGGGATCTTCAATATTATCCAACAGGAAAATAAAGGGCGGTTCACCCTTTTTCTTCGCTGCTTCCAGAATGTCATCCACCTCCGCGTACTCATAAGCCGCCGCATAAGCAATGACGCCCTGATGTTTTCCGGTCTCGGATAACTGATCCAGACGCTCCTTGGTCACATACTTTACTAACGTGTCATGTTTTTTTGCTTCTCTTTTAATGGTCATCATCGGACCGTCCTGACAGCCATCCAAAATGAACAGCTTGTCAATGGGTTTGCCCGAACGATACGCCTCGATCACGGCATTTCTGCCCTCTATGGTAAATTCCTGATATCCCATGCTTGTCCTTTCTTAGTACGTATTACTTTCTCATTATGCATTACTTTCTCATTATGCATTACTTTTCTGTCACATGCGTTACATTACACTCAGATCTCCAGACCTGCCAGGCGGATACCGTTTTTGATCAGCTCAAGCATCCGGTCTGTCTGTCCTGTCAGGTACAGATACCCCATCAGTGCTTCAAATCCAGTAGCTCTGCGGTAGTCTGCCACAGAAGCATTTTTCGCCGTGGTGTAGGATTTGGCATTGCGTCCTCTGCGGTACACCGCTTCCTCGTCCTCCGTCAGCTCCGGAAGCAGTGCCTCGATCATGGCGGACTGCGCCGGTGCTTTTACATAGCGTGTTGTCTTTTTATGCAGGTCATTGGCGGAGCGGTTGGCACGTTCCACCACAATGCTTCGGATCACCAGTTCATAGATTCCGTCTCCGATGTAGGCTAATGTCAGCGGAGAATATGCCCGGACATCCTGCCCTTCACAGTCGAAGGTCCGCTTGATCTTAGTAAGAAGGGTTATGCTCTCTTCCATTTTACACCCTCTCTGGTATCTTCCAGTACAATGCCCTTAGCTAACAGTTCATCTCGGATCTCGTCGGCTCTTGCGAAGTTCTTCGCCTTTCTGGCTGCCTGACGCTCCTCGATCAGTGCCTCGATGTCGCTGTCTAACATCTCTGCTTTTTTGTCCACGATCAGTCCGCAGATATCGGACAGGGTCACGATCTCCTGCTTTAATGCTTCCAGGAATGCCTTGCTGCTCTCAGCCTTGGCATTGGAATTCACGAATTTTACCAGTTCAAAAATAGCTGCCAGTGCATCTGCGGTGTTAAAATCATCATCCATAGCTTCGTCGAACTTGGTCTCAAAGCCCTGTGCCTCGGTGAGTAAGTTCTTCTCTTCCCCGGTCATTTCGGTATCTGCTGCCTTGTCCAGTAAGAACTTCAGATTGTCCACGCTGGTGACGATTCTCTCATAGCCGTTCTTCGCAGCTTCCATTAAGTCAGCGCTGAAATTCAGCGGACTTCTGTAATGCGCGGACAGCATGAAGAAACGCAGTACCTGCAGATCGTATTTTTCGGAGATCTCCCGGACAGTGAAGAAATTGCCCAGGGATTTGGACATCTTGCGGTTGTCGATGTTCAGGAAAGCATTGTGCATCCAGTATTTTGCAAAAGGCTTGTCATTGGCTGCCTCGGACTGTGCGATCTCATTTTCATGATGAGGGAAGATCAGATCCTCTCCGCCGGCATGAATATCAATCTCTTCGCCGAGATAACGCTTACTCATGACGGAGCACTCGATGTGCCAGCCGGGACGTCCCTGGCACCAGCAGGAATCCCAGTAAGGCTCGCCTTCTTTTTTCGGTTTCCACAGTACGAAATCTAAGGGATCTTCCTTCTGGTCCTCACCGGAGACTAACAGAGAACGGTTACCGCCCTGTAAGTCGTCCAGATTCTTATGAGAAAGCTTGCCGTAGTCCTTGAAGCTTCTGGTACGGAAATATACGGTACCGTCTGCAGCAACATAAGCATGTCCCTTATCGATCAGGGTCTGGATCATGTCCAGCATACCTCCGATCTCCTCGGTAGCCTTGGGGTTCTTGGTAGCGGGCTTGATGTTCATGCCCTCCATGTCCTTTTTGCACTCTGCAATGTAACGCTCAGAGATCACGCCGGGCTCAACGCCCTCTTCGTTAGCTTTTTTGATGATCTTATCGTCCACATCCGTGAAGTTGGATACATAGTTCACTTCATATCCCTTGTATTCCATGTAACGGCGCACGGTATCAAATACGATCATAGGACGGGCATTTCCGATATGGATCAGGTTGTATACGGTAGGTCCGCAGACATACATTTTTACCTTGCCGGGCTCTAAGGGCTTGAATTCTTCTTTTCTCTTGCTTAAGGTGTTGTAGATTTGAATGCTCATTGTTTATCCTTTCCTAATTGCGATTTTTGCAATGATCTATCTTTATTTTATCACACTGTCTTGTCATTTTCTGCAGATCGGGTCTGTTCCCCGGCCTCCGCACTCATTACCACCAGCCTGCGCAGCTGCTTTAATTCATCTTCCATTTCCAGTACCCGGTTGGTCAGTTCGGAATTCTCACGCTGCAATACCGTGATGTCTTCCCGTACCGGGTCGGGGAGATCCGTCTGGTTCATGGTCTCTTGGGGGAGACTTGCGTTGTTGCGCTTTACCACGCGCCCCGGTACACCTACCACCGTGGATCCGGGCGGCACTTCGCTTAAGACCACGCTTCCGGCACCGATCTTCGAATTATCTCCGATGGTGAAGGATCCCAGGACTTTCGCTCCCGCACTGATCATGACGTTGTTGCCGATGGTGGGGTGACGTTTGCCGTGTTCCTTGCCGGTACCTCCCAGGGTCACGCCCTGATACATTGTCACATTGTCGCCGATAATGGTGGTCTCACCGATGATGACACCGTTACCGTGATCGATGAAAAATCCTTTGCCGATCTGTGCACCGGGATGGATCTCGATGCCGGTCTTGCGCACGCCCCGCTGGGAGATATACCGCGCCCAGAAATAATGTCCGCTCAGATACAGCTTATGCGCCAGTCTGTAATGGAGCATGACCTTGAAACTGGGATACAAAAGAACCTCCATGGAGGAATGGATCGCAGGATCACGTTCCTTGATAATACGGACTTCTTCTTTTAAATTTTTGATGATGCCCATGTTCTCACCTCGAAAAAAAATACCGCGAATAAACTTCATCTTAGAGACGAATTTATCCGCGGTTCCACTCTACTTAAGGGACAATGCCCTTCACTCCGGCGCCTATGGCGCCATGCACATAACGGGTGCTCACCGGATCCGGATACTGATTACTGTTAACGTTCCCCAGATCAGCTCACAGGCGCACTTCCTTTTCCTCAGACGAAAGCCGCTCCCAGCTTCTAACAGCTTCTCTCTGGCGTCCCACCGAAAAGTACTTTTCCTGCTCCATGCCTTTACTACATATATGATAATTCCTACTAAATAAGATATGCAAAAATACGGGTTTTGTCAACCCTAGAGTTTCCTACATTACAGCTTTTTCCAAGGTTTCCCTCACGTATTCATTCAGTGACATATTTTATTCTTCCAGCAGCACCCACTTTCCCTCCGGTGCCGCATCCAGGATCCAGTACTGGCACCGTCGGATGTCCGCCTGCAGACTTCCGGTCTCCTGTAATTTTTCCCCATCGTAGGTGAAGAATACGGTTCTCGCTTTTGCATCATCTCCGGTCTCATACAGTGCGATCACGATCTGCTCCCCATCCGGACTGTAAGTGAGAATGCTGTTGTCCAACAGTCTTGCATGGCGGTCTACATTGTTGCCTTCCACCCCGAAGGTGTAATTCACCGGGCTGTTACCTTCCACGTTCTTCCAGGCGTCTGTCTGTAGTGTGATCCGCTCTGCTGCCGCATCTCCATCCAGATCGATCAACGCATAGGTCTCAGAAAAAGTTCTCTGGGACACATCGCATACCATACCGGGATGAGATAAAATATCCTCCCGCCATTTCACAGCATACTGGTCCCTTGACACCTGATCCAGTCTGTCGGCTCCGGCGTCCAGACCACCGATAGAATACTGCTGATAGAGTTCTCCGTTGCCGTTATAGACCGTCACGAAACCATTCTGTACTTTCATGGAAAACGGAAGCACAGGTTCTGCCGTTTCTTCCCCGGTCAATTCCCATCCGGTATCACCTGCCAGGCTGCAGTTCTTCACCGTATACAGTGTAGGTTTCCCATCCTCCTGTAAATGCTCCGCCGCTTCTGTCATATAGAATACCCTGCTGCCCATCCAGCCGATACTGCTGTCCTCCTGCACCTTTTCATTGTAGGCGTTGGAAGTATTATAGTAAGTCCGGTCACAGATTGCAGCCGATGCCATATTTCCCGGGATGCCATCCTCAGACACACACCGGAAGGTATGATCATACATCACATAGATTCCGCAGCTGGACACCTGAATATGAATACCGGAACCGGAATAGCTTCCGATCTTCGTCTCCAGATACTCCGTATACTGTCCCGCCGGCATATTTTCCGGAGAATACGTTTCGTATTCCGCATAGACTCTCCGGGCGGACTGCTCTCCCGGGAGCGGACCGATCTTCTGTCCGGATGCCGCACTCACATCTCCGGTAGACAACAGCCAGATCTTCTGTTCCTCCTCCGCCAGCACCATGGGAATCTCGATCACAGAACCATCCTTCTCAAAAGTATACTCCACATTGACCACCGATCCTTCTCCCATACGGTCATCGCCATAGAGCTGGTACTGTCTTGCCGCCTCGTAGAGGACTTCCGTCACCTCACCGGTTCCCTTTCCCAGCGAAAGGAGCTGCTTTGCTGCCGTCACAGGGTCCTTATAATCCTCGTAGAATCTGTGATCCTCCGACCCGAGTCGCTCCTCCAGACGGCTGAGTTGAAACATTTCCCAGCTTGCAGGACTTCCGGCATACCTTCTGTGATTCACATACCATCCCTTCTCCTGTGCAAAGGAATGAGTACTCTCAATCCGCTCGGGGGAATAAAATTCCGCGAAATCGGAGCGTGTCTCAAACGTTACATACGACAGCTTTTCAGCATAAATATCCCATTCTTCCTGCGTCCAGACAGCCTCATCGGAATACTCCGTATCACTGATATCCACCGGCTCATTCTGGGCAGACGGCGCAGCTTCCGTAGGCAATTTTTCCTCACTGCGGTTTCCTCCCGGATTACTGCACAGGCAGATGATGAGTGCTGCGATCACCGCCACCGCACCGATGAGGATCCAGAACGGAGGCTTGCGATAATCCAGCACATGACGGATCCTGTTCTTCACATGATCCTCTCCAAAGGATAACAGCGCGCAGATCGTACCACCACGGTATTTTCTCCACCTGCCGTCGCTGGCTTCCTCCAACAGTGTATAAGAATAGACCTTCTTGCTTTCCTCTCCCAAAAGCTTTACCACTTTTTCGTCGCAGGACATCTCACAGTCCATATTCATCAGGTAAAAGGCCAGCCACACCAGGGGATTGAACCAATGCACACAGCAGATAAAAAGCACTGCCGGCTTGATCAGATAGTCTCTTCTCTGCAAATGCACCCTCTCATGGCACAACACTACCTCTCTGCTCTCCCCGGCAAGCTCCGATGACAGATAAATGGTCGGATGCAGGATCCCCATAACAAAAGAAAGGTGTCCCCCCTTAATCTCACAAATTCCTTCTTCTACTTTATGAATGCCATTTTCCGGCTGACGCAGACGGTAATACATCCGCAGATAGGAAAACAGATGATAACCGGCAAACCCAACAAACCCGATCAGCCACAAGTACGGTAACACGATTCCCGCCAGTGTTTTCAGCATCTGTGTGCTGTGCGTTGCAAACATTTCCGTGGTTGGATCGCTCGTTGCAGACATTCCTGTCTGTCCGGTTACCATAGAGGGCTCCTGCGAAAGTGTCTCCGGCTGACCGCCATCGTCACTATCGGTCTGCTCCGTCATGCCTGAAATCTGTATTGCTTCCGCGGTTGAATGTTCCATGGCTGCTTTTTCTCCGGCATTTCTCTCATTCTGCATGATATCTCCGGGCACCTTCAGCGGCGCGCTCACCGTCTGTCCCATTACCAACCGCTGTGGAATCAGGCTGATCTGTGTCTGTGGAAATATCGGACAACACAGACGCAGAAACACGATTCCCCACAACAGATAAGAACACCATCTGGGAGCCCTGCGCAGTACCAGTCTCGCCACCAGCACCAGCAAAATGCAATAGCTTCCCACCAGGCTCAAGTTACAAACGATCCCTAATACCTTCTCTAAAATCTCCCTCATCCAATCTCCTCCGTCAGCTCTTATAATCCTCTATCATAGCTTCGATCTCAGCGATCTGCGCTGCGCTGAGCTTCTTGCTCTGGATAAATGCTGCGATCATCTTCGGCAGCGAACCGCCATAAGCCTTCTCCACGAAAGCCTCCCCCTGGGCTCTGTGGTATTCCTCCTTATTCAATACGGAAGATACTATGGCATTCTCATTTTTGAAAATACCGTTCTCACAAAGCTTTTTAATAAACGTATAGGTAGTGGATTTCTTCCAGCCGAACTTCTCCGCGCACTGTTTTACCAGTTCTCCGGAACCGATGGGTTCCTCCTCCCAGATCAGCTCAGCAAATTTGTATTCTGTCTCCGTCATCTGATACATTCCCATTCCTCCTTGTATCCTTCTTAATCCAGCACTTGCCAATTATGCAATCCTATTGGCTTTTTTGCACTCATAACATTATAAAAGGTCGATGGTATACAGACCTTGTTCTAATTAAAGTCTATATCCTATCGACCCATTTGTCAAGTTCTTATTTTCCGAAATTATCAGCTCTTCGGGCATCCGCTGCAGCTTCCGCAGCCGCCCTGCATCGCCTGTGCCGTAAGATCAAACGGCGTAGTCACCAGACAGATTGCCTGAGAGGAGATTCCCTCTCCGCTGCCGGTGAATCCCAGTCCTTCCTCCGTGGTAGCCTTCACATTGACCTGTCCCACATCGATCAGCAGGGCTTTCGCGATATTTTCCCGCATGGTATCGATATGCGGGCGCATCTTCGGTGCCTGTGCAATGATCGTCGCATCGATATTTTCGATAAACACATGATTTTCTTCCAGCAGCTCGCCCACTTTTTCCAGCAATTTTATGGAAGAAATACCCTTGTACGCGGGATCTGTATCCGGGAAATGTTTCCCGATGTCCCCCAGCGCCGCTGCTCCCAACAGCGCATCCATGATCGCATGGAGCAGGACATCCGCATCCGAATGTCCCAAAAGTCCCTTTTCATAAGGTATTTTCACGCCGCCGATGATGAGGTCTCTTCCCTCCACCAGACGGTGTACGTCATATCCCATTCCGATTCTCATACTTACAACCTTTCCGCAGACGCTATCCTTTTTCAAAAAGTACCGACTGTCCCGTTGCGGCCAGTGCCGGGTGCCAATATCGTCCGCAATATGCGAAATCTCTGTCATTATCATCTCGCCACAGCACAGTTCATCAGATTCTCCGTGCTGTCGAATACATAGACGGTATAACTGCCGTCCTCATATACCTTTTTGCCCTGCTTTAATGCGGGAGTCTCTGCATATTCAGCGCACTCCTCCGCCGTCAGTAGCAGGAATGTCTCCCCGGCATGATACCCTTCCTCATAATATTTCATAGGTGAAGACCACTTGAAATACTCCAGGTGCTCGGGATCTCCGATATTGCCGATCTCCACTTCACCATTCGTAAGCTCCGTGATGATATTGGCATTATTATAAGTAGCGAAGCCGAAATCATACCCGTTCTCCGCAAGGAACTGTGCCACAGGACGCTTTGTCTCGTTCTTGTCCACCGTCAGGAAAGACATCACCGTTTTCCCCGTTCCGAGGATCAGGCAGATAGTAAGCAGTGCCGTCACCGCAAATCTGTCAAAGGGCATTTTTTCCTCTTCCAGATAAAAACACAATACCGGCAGGGCGAAAATGAAGATCGTGATATAATACCGCGGCACCATGGTACTGGTGGTAAAAATAAACACAAACAGATTCAGTACAAAACTGACTTTCAAAAACAGTGTGATCAGACTGCGAAATCCCGTGACACGCTGCATTTTCCCGCTTTTGACCGTAACGTATCCGTAGATGCCAAGCAGCACGAAGGCTGCCATCGTCACAACACCCCGCAGGGATAAAAATCCCTTATCCGGAATATAGCCAAAAAGCATCAGCAGACACCCCACCGCATTTTGGATCCGGTCAAATAACACACCGTGATACAATGCGATGAAGTTCGTGGCGCCATAGGTCTGGAATACGTATTTGTGACTGATGAACACTACATTGATGCCATATCCCACGACTGCGAAAAATGCCCCTGCCAGACTATAGAGAAAATACCGCATCCTGTCCGTAGAAAATAGAGTTTGGAAATGCTCCTTTGTCATCTCTCCTCGGAAACTCTGAAATTCCTCACCGCCCAGCAGATAGAAAAAGGAAGTCAGTACCAGAGGACACTGCAATGCCAGCAGGTAACGCACGCCGGACATTCCACAGACGATAGCAAGCAGCACATAGAATATCCACAGGCTGACCTTGCGTTTTGCATGATATTCTCCGCTACACAACCGCAGATACATACCGAAGAACCACAGCACCAGGATCACGTGGGACATGTAGGTATTACCCATCTGCATATGCGTCATCATAGTCTCGGAAAAAGGCAACAGCAGCAGACAGGAGCTTAACACTGTAAGTCCGCGGGATACTTTTAACGGCTTCATAAAATAATAATAGGAAGCCAGCATCAATCCATAAAATACCAGGTTCGTGATCGTGCGGATCACATGCCAGTTGCTGCAGATGCGAAACAGCGGTCCCATGATCAGCTGTGTATACAACACGCGGAATTCCGTGGAATAATACCAGTTTGTCGTGGAAAAAATGTGGTGTTCTTCGGAAAGGATCCGGGAAAAGATCATCTCCGCCGCCATATCTGAATCCAGCCAGTGATCCTGACTGATGATATTCAAGCCAAGCAGGAGCAGAAGCGTCGCTCCCAGCAAAATATATGGTATCTGTTTTTTCAGTGTTTTCATACCGCAGACCTTTCTGTTATTGCCTATGCATTCTTCCCTAACTATACACGATTTGCCGCAAAAGCACAACTGCGGCTTTTGCGGCAAATCTACAAGTTTTCTCATTAAATTAAGATCGTTTTCTCTTGGGGAAGCTGTTACCGATGCCCGGCTCTTCCCGTTTCTTTCTCTTTTTCGCTTCTCTCTCCGCTCTGTCCCCAGAGTATTTGCGGTCAGCCGTCTTTTTGTCACAGCCGCCCCATTTTCTTCCATCCTCACGGTTTTCATCTCTGCGGCGTCTTCTGTCCTCACCGAAACCGGTGCTGCCATCGTCTCTGCGATCTCTGTCACTGCGGCCGAATCTTCTGCGTTCCCCGTCTTCACGGCCAAGCTTCCGTCTTCCGTCTCCTCTGCCGAAGCTGCGACCTTCACCATCGTCTCTGCCGGACCGGCCTCTGTCCCCGAAGCGATTGCCACGCTTTGTATATTCATCTGCGGCGATCTCCTCGCCCTTGTCACCGACCTGTAATTTCAGCATGGCAGCTGCCAGCTCCAGTGCATCACAGCCTTCCTCTTCCATCTTCCGCTGTAAAAAGCTCTTCATCAGCTCGATGTCTTCATGCTCATGCAGTTCCCATGCCTTGTTCAGATATTTGTCTGCTTTCGCTTTCAGCACCTTCGCAGCACCGGGAAGCTTTTTCTCCGTGATGGTGGTGTGGCAGACTCTCTCGATCTCGCGGATCTTGTAGATCTCCCTGCTATTGGCAAAAGTGAAGGATCTGCCCTTTCTGCCGGCACGACCGGTTCTGCCGATACGGTGCACATAGTACTCGATATCCTGCGGAATATCGTAATTGATGACAGCTTCCACATCATCCACATCAATACCTCTGGCTGCCACATCCGTAGCGATCAGGATACTGGTTCCACCGTTACGAAAACGCTTCATGACCGCGTCACGCTGCGCCTGGGACAGATCTCCATGCAGTCCTTCCGCCTGGAATCCCTGCTCCTTTAATAAATCCGACAGCTCGTCCACCTTTTTCTTCGTATTACAAAAGATCAGGGTCAGCTTCGGCTGATAATACTCTAACAGTCTTACGCAGGCGGCATCCTTGTCCTGATTTTTCACACGGTAGAATTTCTGGGATACCAGGGGAATGGTCAGCTCCTGCGCTGCCACCTTTACTAATTTCGCATCGTTCTGGAAACGGTCTGTGATCTCCAGGATCGGCTTCGGCATGGTCGCGGAGAACAGAGCGGTCTGGTGCTCTCCGGGGATCTGACCAAGGATCAGCTCCATATCCTCACGGAAGCCCATGTTGAGCATCTCATCCGCTTCATCCAGTACCACCATGTTCACCAGATCCAGCTTAATGGTGCGTCTGCGCATATGGTCCATGACACGTCCCGGGGTTCCCACGATGATCTGCACGCCCCGCAGTCCCGCGATCTGACGGCTGATATCCTGTCCGCCGTAGACCGGCAGCACCTTAATGCCGTGCATGTATTTTGCGATCTTCCGCAGTTCTTCCGCTGCCTGGATCGCCAGTTCTCTGGTGGGGCACAAGATAATGGTCTGTAACTTTTTCACATCCGGATTGATGTGCTGGATCGCCGGAATGCCGAATGCAGCAGTCTTGCCCGTTCCGGTCTGTGCCTGTCCGATAATGTCCTCACCCTGTAATAAATAGGGAATCGCCTGCTCCTGGATCGGAGACAGCTTCTCAAAACCCATCTCACGAATCGCACGGACGATACGGTTATCCAACAACGGCTCGATCGATGCGATACCGTCCTGCTCCTTTACCTCTTCTACTTTTTCCACTTCTTCATTTTCCAAAAAATAACTCACAAAATACTCCTTTTTAGCACAAAAAAAGAAATCATTGCGATGCGCTTCTGATTTCTTCCATCAAATCTCAACAACATTTCGTAGTATAGCACGGAAGCATTGAAAAAACAAGTAAATTCATGTACTATATAGAAAATAAACCACTTTAGAGGTCATTATGATACAGACATTACACATCGTACCGGAATATAACGAAGAACTGATCTATCCCGCCATCTGCAAAAGTATGGAGGCTTTGAACATCGCCGCAGACTTGCGCCCGGAGATGAAGATCGTCATCAAGCCGAATCTCGTCATGGCGAAATCCCCGGATTTTCCCGCCACGACCCACCCTCTGGTCATAAAAGCTGTGATCAGGTGGCTGCGAGAGCAGGGCATGCAGCACATCACCATTGCGGAAAGTTCCGGCGGTCTCTACAATGCCGAAGCCATGAAACACGTATATCACGTATGCGGCATGGATACTCTGGGCGAAGGTGCTGAACTCAACATGGACTTTTCCGCACAGACCGTAAATTGTCCGGCAGGATTTAAAAATCACAGTTTCCACCTGATCACTCCTATCGTGGAAGCCGATTATATCATTAATATCTGTAAACTGAAGACCCATGCCATGACCGGCTATTCCGGCGGCATCAAGAATCTCTTCGGCACCATCCCCGGTCTGGAAAAGCCCCAGATGCACTACCGCTGGCCGGAGATCGAAGATTTCTCCAACATGCTCTTAGAACTGGCTCAGACCGTAGCTCCCAATCTCACCGTCATTGACGCCATTGATGCCATGGAGGGTAACGGTCCCACCGGCGGCACTTCGCATCCTTTGCATATGCTGCTGGCGGCAAAAGATTTCTATACCCAGGACTGCTTCGCCGCAAAACTTATGGGATTAGAACCTACAGAGATCGTCATGCTGCGTCAGGCACTGGAAAAAGGTCTGGCTCGCCCTAAGGAGTTGGCGCTTGTGGGAGATCCGGTTCCGGAAGGCTTATCTCCTTTTCAGAAGCCGGATACCATAAAATTAGATTTTACCAACGGTGTGCCGAAATTTTTACGCAAGCCTTTCATGTTCGTGGCTTCCCGACTGTTGAAATCCTATCCGCAGCTGACCCCGGAGAAATGCGTGGGATGCGGAAAATGTGCGGAAAGCTGTCCGGCACATGTCATCAGAATCGAAAATCGCAAGGCGAAATTCAAGAGAAAAGGCTGCATCTCCTGCTTCTGTTGTCAGGAAATGTGCCCCATGAAGGCTATCAGTGTAAAGAAAGCCCTGTAATTTCCTGCTTTTTGCTATTATTGTTCTAATTGCATACAAAATTTTTACAAAAATATCAAAAAACGTGTTGACAAAGTGGGACACGCATTGTATACTGAACAGGTCGGTTGCGAGAGCAACGAAATGGAATCTTAGCTCAGCTGGGAGAGCATCTGCCTTACAAGCAGAGGGTCATAGGTTCGAGCCCTATAGGTTCCATTCCAACTTCGGTTGGTCATATGGCGAGATAGCTCAGTTGGCTAGAGCATGCGGTTCATACCCGCAGTGTCGAGGGTTCGAATCCCCCTCTCGCTATTAGGTTAAAAGGGTCGGAAATGCTGATAAATACAGCGTTTCCGATTTTTTTGATTTCTCAAAGTATCAAATAATATGTTTACTTTTGTTTACTTCTGGATTTCTGACGGTGATAATGGTTAAACCAGAGTTTAAAATGCGCCGGTTTTCTCCTCTTAAAACCAGGGTTAAGAAGCCTAAAACAAAAGGTACGAAAGCTGACTCCGTGGAAAAAGTTACGGTTGCCGAACTTCTTCCCTCTTTGGAAAATACGGTTTTAAATAAAAATTAAACTTTAGCATCACCGCTTTCAGCATTCTGATAGACAAAGGAATTAGTGGTCATGGTGATTTCATCTAATATAGCCAGATTTCCGCTTTTCTTTATGCACATTGTTATTTAATAATTTGGACTTGCACACCGCCAAACCCGTTACTGTTCCAAAACAAACTGCTCTGTCTCAGGGTTCCACTTTAATACTGCTACGATTTCTTCAGAACTTATCAATTTATCCTCAGATGCCACAATAATCAAATCATCTACTATATCCATATAATAAAAAGATTCATCTCCAATGATCTTTAGCGCATCTATCGGAATTTCTACCCATTGACTGCCTTCGACAGCTAAAAGCTGAATTTCCTGTGTTGATATTCCTTGATATGTTGTGGTTTTTGATACCAATATTCTGCTTTGTCCGTCACTCGCTTGAATACAGTTTATAACTACTTTATCAGCCGCAAACTCCTTATATGCTACCATTTCTAATGAATCAGCATCTAAAAGGATACCCACCGTTTTATCCAATCCTGCAACATGAGGGGTATTCAAAATCTTGCATAACACGAATATTTCACTGGCATTATCTTGCGAGAAAGAACCAAAATCAATCCGAACTATAACAATATCTAATGCACTGATGTTACCTTCTTCGTAATTCTCTGCTACCTTTTCTATAATCCTGTTATTAAGCTCTGAGACCATATCAGCACTATCTCTGGATTTCGATATTCCACACGCATTGATGCACATCAGCATAAACAACACAAGAACAGAGACCGGCAAAACCTTATTTTTCATCTTACCCATACTCGTCTTAATCTCTTTCTGGCACATTTTCTATTTTAATGTGCAGGATATGATCCTGCAATCAGTGTAATAATACAACAAAAAATTCGATGCGGAATCACCATTTTTTGCACGCAATGCGGCACCCATTTGACATAGCCCGTAACGATGTCCTCCTGCACCAGTTGCAATATCTGTGCAACTTACAGCTTTCAAAGCAGGCTGCGTAATAGCTAAAAAACTCGCAATATACTTTTTCATTGCTTCCTCTTTTCTCTTCATAAAATACCTCTCTTTCTCGTCTGAACTTGTTTAATCTGCCTTCTGGTTAGAAATAAACAAATAACCATCATCCGTCTTTTGTAAAATGACCACCCATTGCCCCCCCTCATACTCTTTTTCGTATTTCAGTATGAGTTTGTTATTTGACTCCCAAGTTCCGGAAGTAACCATACACCAATCAAAATTCGAGTCTCCCTTAATCAGATAGTAACTGTCATATTGCTCCAAATAATAGAAACTGTCCAAGCCTGTCTTTTTTGTCTCCGCCAGACTTATTCCCATTTTTTCCTGCAAAAAAGCATCCATTTCATTTGCTGTGATTTTTATGATATCCAAATACGGGGCATCACTACATAACTCTGTCAGCATTGACAGTTCATCCTCCGATACTTCGCCAAACGCTCCTCCAACGCCATTATAAAATAACTCAAACAAGTTAATTTCATCTGGTTGACTATACTCGCTGGATAACAGCATATTGTTCATGTTCGTTATGTCACCATTGAAAAATTCTGTGTTAAACACAGTAATTTCCTTTTCGGAAAGAGTACCGGAAGCCATCTGGCATCCTGAAAACATCAAAATCATAAAAGACAAGATAACCGATAATGCAAGTAAATCCATAACTTTTGTCAATATTTTCATTCAAAATCTCCTCCGTTTCACTTCTCAAATTTCTCGCCATTATAGACTCTTCATGGGCACCACTCCCATCCATAGTTGCAAAGCAGATTTCCCCACCTGCAATACACATTACATTTTTCTACAAACTGATAATTCTTTTCTGCCGATGTTGCCGTTTTAATTTCTCCATTAACACTACACGTCATTGTAACTCGATATGTACCTCTGGAAACCAGATATATTTCCAAGCCAGATGCTGTTATGGTATTGCTCGAATCTTCCCATGATTCCACATTGACCCAGCTACCAGAGACCTTTTCCTGGAACATAGCTTTTACATACATTTTTCAAATGATTTCTGCATTTCCCTATCAGCATTGTGATTACAACTATTAAAAATATTATATTTAGCTCCAAGAAGTAGCTATCCTTTTCAAATATAGTGCAAACTATTCCGATAAAAAAATCCAAGCATAAATACTTCATCAGCTTTATTTTAAAACACTCGTTCTCTTCTTCGTTTACCCCCTTAATGAACTATTTTTGTAATCATATCATATTCCCCGCAAGATAATCACTAATATGTCAAAAATACGGCAATAGCTGTCAATTTTCCAGTAGATTCATGACAACGGGGTCATCCGTCTTTAGGATATCTTTAATTTTATCCATGAGTTCCGAGTTGTAAAATATCAGACCGAAAGTATATCAACCTTGCACGGGGTTCTAAATTTATAAAAGAATTTTCAGCACTTATCGGCCTGCCGTTAAGTTCCTACTTTTTAAACGACGGAGACATCAGAAAAAATGCTAAGCCACAGGTTTTAATCCGTGGCTTAGCACCATATTTTAAGATTCAACTCCCAAAGTCAGGTATCATATTCCCCTCAAAATAATCCCTAATATGTCAAAAATACGGCAATAGCTGTCAATTTTCCGGCAAATTCATAACAACGGTCAGGCAAAATACAGAATCCTGTGCTTCCACTAGAATTTCGCCCTGGTACTTTTCTGCAATTCTTGCTATGGAATTTAATCCATATCCATGTCTGCCGCTTTCTGTTTTTGTGGATTGATATTTTCCGCTTCTGTCGTTTTTTAAGACATGCTCATATGGATTCTTTATCAGCATGACCAGCGCCTGCTTTTTCACTCCCATGGATATTTCTATCACCTTTTGGTGCTGCCTGCAGTCCCGGACAGCTTCTATTGCATTATCCAGTGCATTTCCCAGTGCTATGCCAATATCACATGGTTCCATGGAAAGCTCCTCTGGAATAAATATTTTTAACTGAAATGTAATCCCGTATTCCTTAGCAACGGCATATTTGAAATTAATCAGACAATCAATGGTACTGTTGCCGGTATTGGAAATGTTTTCGGAAATATTGCTGTTTTTGATAATCTGATTCAGGTTTCTGATTACAGACTCTTTATCACTGTTTTCAACGCTGTTTTTTAAAACAATAAGTTTATTCAGCAGATTGTGCCTGTCCTCATAAAATTCCTCCAACATCTTTTTTTGCGATACCGTAATTTTTTCGATCATATCAAATTGCTGGGCATAAACTGTATGTTCTTTTTCATAAGCAAAAACTTTATTTATTTTTACATACAATTCAAAAATAATGACATTAAATAAGATAAGAATGCTGATAGTGATAACAGCAAAAAAGGACTTTCCTTCTGAGCAAAATTCATTGATTGCAATGACTATGCTTCCCACTGGCACCAACAGGAGAAAAAAATAATATTTTCCCGGTACCGGACTCTCCTTTCTTTTTTCTGCCACCATCGACAGTGCATATACAGAAAGGATCATCAGGATGTTCGATAATACCAACCCAATAATATCCCTTTGCTGGCTTTCCCCTATGTCAAAGCTATTGATTAGGGAAAAGACAAAGACCTCAATCAACGACCAGCCTGCATAGAATGTAGCCAATAAAAAGTATTTTTCCTTTCCACGGCTTTGGTAGGCAACCATCGCTATGGACAGAATCAGTAAAATGTTCAGAATGGTTGCAAAAATTTGCAGGCGCCCATTATGATAACCAAAGAAAAATTGGAATATGCAATAAACAATCCACAGAGAAACAGAAAGTATACTATTCTGCTTTTCTTCAAAAAAGCTTCCCCAAAATCTTTTTACAATCCATACGGTTGCGATAACAATAGAAATATTTAATAGAATATCTTCTATTTGATTATACATTGATTTCCCCTCCCAGAAGATGGCTGTATTGTTGGTTAAAGTATTTCTGCCGTTCTTCGCTTATAGGCAGTTTCTTCCCATTTACCAACGTTATTTCTATTTTTGTCCTTGATCTAATCAAATAATAATTTACCAGATAAGACTGATGTACTCTCAAAAAAGGTATTTTTCCATCTGACATTTTTTGTTCTATCTCTGACAGTTTCCCGTTAAATGTGTAATGCTCCCCGTTTTGCGTATATATTGTAACTTTCCTGACATTGCTTTCAAAGTATAAAATCTCTTTACATAGAATTTTATATTCTTCATGCTTATAAGAAAAGGTAAAATAGACCATTTTACTGCAGACTCTCTGATAAGTTTCCAGAAATGTCTTTGTCAATATCTCCTCATCGATTGGTTTCTTTATAAATCCAAATACATCCAACCGGAACAATTCCATCATATATTTATCATAGCCTGATACATAAATCAGAAGTACATTATCATCCACCTTCCGTATATTTTCAGCCGCAGTGATGCCATCGCCACCCTTCATCTGAATATCCAAAAAGATGATGTCATACTTTGTTCCTGATGTAACCTGCCTTTTGAGTTCCCTACCACTGTAAAAAACATCAATATTCACGGGAATGCTTTCCCGCTTGCATACTTCAGAAATTATATGCTCTATCTGATTCACAATTACATTTTCATCATCACAAACAGCAATTCTTATCATGTGTACTACCTGCATTATACTTATAAAAGTGGACACATTGGTTAAATAGACTTACTATTAACATAGACACCAAAAGGAGGTATCTTTTATGTCCACAAAACAACATTACGATGAGGATTTCAAACGAACCCTCGTTGAGCTTTACCACAATGGTAAAACTCAGGCCTCTCTTATCAAAGAGTACGGCGTATCTCAAACTGCTCTTTCCAGATGGGTCAAACAGTATTCAACTGTTGAAACTGATGACGGTGAAGTTCTTACTGCAAAGCAGGTGAAAGAGCTTCAAAAACGTATGGCTCAGCTGGAAGAAGAAAACCAAATACTAAAAAAAGCGATTGCCATATTCACGCCACACTCAAGCAACGATTAGATGCCGTGCATAAGCTGCGTCATCAATACGATATCAAAACTCTTTGTCGAGTTCTTCGCATAAATCGCAGTACTTATTACAAGCACTTTTATTCAGATTTAGCACCTCGTACAAAAGAAAATCCGTTGATTCGTAAGCACCTTTTACAAATCTATACTGATTACGATAACTCTCTTGGTGCTTACAAGATCCGTCGTGTATTAGAACGTGATTATGGCATAAACATCAGTCTCGGCAGAGTGGACCGCCTGATGAACACTATGAATCTACCAAAACGTTCCACAGAAAAACCAAAATGGAAAGGTGCCTGGAAAGACAATGGTCCTTGTGAGTAACACTCCCTTTTGAAATCGAGACAGATTCACGTCCCCTCTCGCTTTTAAAATTTCTTACCGCACTTTGGGCAATACTCAAAATTTTCTGCTGTCTCATACCCACAGTAATTGCAATGTTTATAGTTATACCCATAGGTCACTTTTGAAATTCTCTGCAAATGCTCCGGGCGAATCAGTACCTGCTCTCCCCGGGCAATGGCCTTTCCCATCTCCGGATCCAGTTCATACAGCGTATTACAGCAGCTTGTCCGCACATAATAGTGCTTATTCCAATTAATACACGGTATGAAAAACATAGCCCGTCTCCTATCTCACCAGTCCCATGTTGCTTCTGTATTCCTCATTCAGCTGCCGCAGTTCCTTCTCCCCGTTAATGTACGGTTCATAAAATGTATCCACGGAACCACCGCCCAGATTATCACAACCGTTGCAGAAGTCACAGGCTCCACCGCACTGGTTCAAACCCTCCTGTATAATGCGGATCCGCTCTTCTCTCGTTGTATCTTTGATCAGTATACTTTTGATCTCCATATGCCATCACCTTTCCTGATTTATCAATACTATATATCAATAATAATGAAACTGCCTGATATGCGATAACTTTATTTTACCACACATCAGGCAGTCTGTTATCATTTTATTTCTTTACCCCGGCAATATCATCCGGATCCCGGCCTTGATAATTCCGATCCCTACCGGTATTAAAATGATTGTACAGCAGAAGATCACTCCCACGCCCGACAGGATGAGGCCGATGGGCAACAGGATCAGCAGCCACACACAGGCCTTTAAAATTGCCCCGGTAATCTTATATGCGATTCCGAATAAAATGGTTAACAGCAACAGACACAATATAAATGAAATCATAATTTTTCTCCTTTCCATAATGTAGGCCACATGCTTCACAGAAAAAACTCCTGTCTTTGTAGCTATTATATCCGGTTGTCCCACCATTTTCAGTACGTAATGTTGCACGATAAGTCATCCTAATATAGGAAAAGGACAGAGGATATCCTCTGCCCTTTTCTAGGCTGTTTCTATGCTGTTTCTTCAGGAATGGTCCCGGAACATAATGCATTCCTTCACTGTTTCCAACAGCTTCTTTTCATCCATCGGCTGTTGATAATGTCTTCCGCAAAGGCATTGGCGCTCATGGCAATGATGGGGACATTTCCGGCATCCGACCGTTTCATGGACCGGATCCTGCGGGTGGCATCCCAGCCATTTAGCTTCGGCATCATAATGTCCATGAAGATCACATCGTAATATCCCAGCTCAGATTTTTGAACTTTTGTACCGCCTCTTCTCCGTCTGCAGCGCACTCTACGTGGATCCCGTAATCCTCCAGCATGAATTTTGTGATCTCCATGTTGAGTTCATTGTCCTCTGCTAACAGCGCCCGCAGACCTTCCACCGGGATTTCCTCATAGTTTACGTTCTTCTCCTTCTCCACCGGTTCCCCGATTTTGAACGGAAGTGTCATGGTCACAGTAGTTCCGACGCCTTTTTTACTCTCTATGGCAATGTCTCCATCCAGCCTGTCCACGATTTTCTTTGCAATGGCAAGTCCCAGTCCTGTGCCTTCGTACCTGGATCTGCTGGTCTCATTCTCCTGCGTGAACGGTTCAAAAGCATGTTCCAGAAAGGTTTCACTCATGCCGATACCAGTATCGGCACAGCCGAATTCATAGACTACCCGCTCCTCGTCCGCATATTTTTCTGCACACCAGACACGCACACTGCCGCCCGGTCCGGTAAATTTAACCGCATTATCAGAAATATTGGTCAGCAGTCTCTCCACATAGATTGGATTCCCTGCCAGATTAAACGGAATCTCCTGTTCCACTACACCTCCCGACTCCAGTTTGTTCATATCCAGAATATCATTCACGATAGAGACCAGATACTTCGATGAAGTCATGATCTGTTCCCGGCACTTTCTCTGTACCTCCAGATCATCCGGATAACGGTTTGCCAGATTCAGCGTGCCGATAATGCCATTCATGGGTGTCCGGATATCATGACTCATATTTGACAGGAAACGGGCCTTCAAAGCTGCTGCCTTCCTGGCTTCCTCCACCTGATACATCAGTTCATGTTCCCACTTCTTGGTATCGCTGATGCTGCGGATCAGGCAGAGCACATGGGTCAGTACACCGTTTTCGTCTCTCTTTTTTTCCACAAAACGGAGTCTGTGCCAGTCGCCATCCTTCATCCGGTATTCTAGGACTAACGTCTCTTCATTCTTCATGCGTTCCGGCAGGGTCTTCAGATCCACAAATTTGAAAAATGCCTCCTGATACTCCTCCGCCACGTATTGTCTGCATACCTTTTCATTGCTTTCCGACAGCTTTCCCGATTTCGTGAACTTCAGATGCTCGGTATCCCGGTTATTGATCTCTTCGAAATAATCTGCCTGAATATCGATCCGTGAAATATACTGGTAAGTTCTGGCGATGGAGGAAATGATCTCGTTACTCAGCTTCACTTTCTCCAATGTGTCCTGTAACTGCTTCTGGATTGCTTTTTCTTTGTACAGAATGCTGTCTATATTCCGGCAATAATTTATTCAGGATGTCATTTTCGTTCTGCTCATAGTTTAAAGACATCGTTTTCCCCTTCTACGGCACAATAAAAGCCGTCTGCCAAAAATGTGCACTGACAGACGGCTCACGATAAACATACTCCCCTACACTCAGGAATCTGCTGCAACCGGCTGTCATAGTCTGATTTTTCTCTATGTTCAGACCTTAGACCCATCTGGCTTTGTGTCCCCGTTTTTCAGCGGGTTTACTAAATAGATATTATTTTTATTACATTTTCTCCGGAGCTTCGAATCCCAGCATATCAATACAGGTCTCCAGGATATCTCTGGTCAGCACTAAAAGTGCTACCAGTCCCTGCTTACGCTCCTCATTCTCTTCACCTAAGATCTTGGTCTCATGGTAGAAGTGGTTGAACGCATTGGCAAGATCGTAAATATAGGCACATACCTTATGGGGTGCCAGTTCTTCTCCAGCGGTAGCGATCATGGTATTGAACTGTGCCAGTTCCATGGCAAGCTCTTTCTCGGACGCATTACCGGGCTGCTGTAATTTTACAGCGGTCAGGTCTCCGCCCTGCTCCTTGTATTTATTCAAAATAGACTTGATTCGCACAATGGTATACAGGATGTAGGGGCCGGTATCTCCCTCGAAGGAGGTGAAACGGTCGATATCAAAAACATAATCCTTGGATGCCTGATTGGACAGATCACCGTATTTTAACGCGGAGATAGCTACCACGTCCGCTACCTTTCTCGCCTCGGCATCTTCCATATCGCGGCCTTCCTTGATCTTTTTGTACATCTCATCCTGGGTATCCTTGATCAGGTTCTCGAGACGCATAACACCGCCCTGTCTGGTCTTGAAGGGTTTGCCATCCTTGCCGTTCATGGTACCGAAGCCCAAGAACTTCAGCTCGGTCTCGGGTTCTACCAATTTCGTCTTGCGGGCACAGCGGAATACCTGCTCGAAGTACAATTCCTGACGCTTGTCCACCACGTAGATCAGCTCGTCGGGATGATACAGCTTCATACGCTCCATAATAGTAGCCAGGTCTGTGGTATTGTACAGAGAGGCCCCGTCGGACTTTAAGATCATGCAGGGAGGGATCTCCTTGGTGTCGGTATCTTCCTTGACATCCACTACCAACGCACCCTCACTTAAGTGTGCATAGCCGTTGTCCTTCATATAAGCGACCATCTCCGGGATGATGTCATGGACATCGCTCTCTCCCTTCCACAGATCGAATTCTACATTTAATTTGGAATAATTCTTCTTCAGGTCGTTCACAGACACATTGATAATGTGCTTCCACAGAGCACGATATCCTCTGACACCGCTCTGTAATTTGAAGGTTGCTTCCATGGCCTTTGCCTTGTACTCGGGATCTTCCTTGGACTTGGCGCTGGCTGCGGGATAGATTTCCTCCAGTTCACTGATGGTAAACGGAGCTTCCTCGGGATATTCCCCGGCGTAGTTCTCATCAAAATATACCAGTTCCGGCTGTCTCTCCTGTAAACCGGTGATGACCAGACCCATCTGTAATCCCCAGTCACCCAGATGCACATCACCGATAACCTCATGTCCCACATAGCGGCTGATGCGTTTTACGCTCTCACCGATCACTGCGGAACGTAAATGTCCCACATGCAGAGGTTTTGCCACGTTGGGGCCGCCGTAGTCGATAATGATCTTCTTGGGATGTTCGGGCTTCTCCAGACCGAATTTTTCATTTGCCTCCATGCCCTGTAAATAGGTGAGCAAAAATGCCTCACTGACCTTCAGGTTCAGGAATCCGGGGGCTACTGCCACCACTTCGGAAAATACCTTGCTGTCTTTTAACTGCTCTGCCACGTCGTTTGCGATCATGATGGGGGCTTTTTTATACAGCTTGGCTCCCGCCATGGCGCCGTTACACTGATATTCGCACAGGTCAGGACGGTTGGAAAGCATTACTTTTCCTAAGCTTCCGTCATAGCCTGCTGCGGTAAATGCCTGCTGCATTTCCTCTGTCAGCATTTCTAAAAATTTCTTCATGTCAGTCAATCCTCATACCTTTCAGTAATCTGCCGGTATTCCGTTACTTCCTGTAATGTACCGGAATATCTTGTGCAGTCACAATTTCTATCTCTCACGCTTCTGCGCTGTTTTCAATATTTCTACTATATCCTAAAATTCCTCATCCCGCAAGACGCAATTACGCATTTGCAATCTGTGCTTCCCGCTCCGCCTTGGAAAAGGCACAGCCGCAGTAATTCTGCCGGTACAGCTCATACTCTGCGGACAGTTCGATGGATCTCTTATACCCGTTCTTTTTCTTGAAATCCGAGGGCAGCCAGGGGATACCATATTCCCCGGACAGTGCCTGCCCGATCTCATTGATCTTCGCCGCATTTTTCAGAGGGCTGATGGTCAGGGTCGTGGCAAAATAGTCATAACCGCCATCTGCCGCCAGCTCCGCAGTCCTGCGCAGCCGCAGGTCGAAGCAGCGAAAACACCTCTCTCCCCCTTCGGGACAGTTCTCGTAGCCCTTCGCCATCTCATAAAAACGCTCCGGTTCATAATCTCCCTCCACGATGTCGATGGGCCATCCCTTTTCTTCTTTATTATAAGCGTCGATCAGACGCTTCTGCTCCGCCACGCGCTTTCGGTATTCTTCCGAAAAGGAAATGTTGGGATTGTAATAAAATACCGTGATCAAAAAATAACGGCACAGATATTCCAGACAATAGCTGCTGCATGGTGCACAGCAGCTATGCAGAAACAGGCGGGGCGGCCGGTAATCCGACGCTGCCTCGCCCTTCTCCTGTAAGGTATTTAAAATTTTCTCTAATTCTTTCTGATAATTTACCTGATTCATACGGTTCTCTTTTCATTTATACTCTAGCATGCGCTCATTATAGCATATTTTTTTAGAGATGCCGCAATCATTTTTTCGAAAGCTCCTCCGCTACGCCAGACTGATCATCCACTTCTTTTAAAATACATTCTACCAACTACAACAGATAAAATCCGGCGCTGCCCCCCGGCACAGTAACCTTTCCGCCTGCAAATGCAGCTTCCCCACCTAAGGTATACAAAGCTTCCTTTACCGCATAGTCTCCGTCGAAGCTGGCCTCTCTGTCCGCCGGATTGATGATGACCAGAATCTTCTCGTTGTCATCACTGCGCAGGTAGGCCAGAGGATATTGTTTTTCCTCGGCATAGACGAACTCGATCTCTCCACGGCTCTGCAATGCACTGTGCGCCTGACGGATGTTAATTAATTTCTGAATCTCATGATACAGAGAATCCGGATCTGCCATCTGCGCTTCCACCGTGGGACGGTCTGCAGATTCATCTTGTTTGACATAGAGCTTTTCCTTCGGTGCTGCGCTGAAACCGGCGTTGGTGGTATGATCCCACTGCATGGGCGAGCGGGAACCGGTGCGTCCGTAACCGCCCTCTACGGAGTGCAGATTTTCCACATAGCGCATACCAATCTCATCACCGTAATACAGGAACGGTGCACCTGGCATGGACAGAAGGAATGCAAATGCCACCTTTAATTCCTCCCCATGAATGCTTCTCGCCAGACGATCCATATCATGGTTGCCGGAGGGAATACAGATCAGACCCTTGCGCTGTGCCTTTTCATAATTTTCCTTATATTTCTCCACGAAGGCTGCCACATCGCCTTTACCTCTTCCGGAGAAGAAAGGCTCCTCGCAGCGGAACAGATCGTTATAATGAGACGGTCCAAAATGAAGTAAAAAGTCCATATGGAAGCCGCCCTGCAGGGACTTGTCCGGTTCTCCCCATTCGGATACCAGCACTGCCTCGGGGAACTCTGCATCCAGGAACGCTCTTACCTTTCTCCACAGAGCAATGTTTCCCTTGCTGTCCTCATCATTTTTCACCAGAGAACCTGCCATATCCACACGGAAGCCGTCACAGCCCATGCCGATCCAGAACCGCATGACATTTTCCATCTCTGCAAGCGTCGCCTTAGGACCCGGATCATCGGGATCCTGCTGCCAGTCCTGTGTCTTTTTATAAAATCCGTAATTGAGTGCCGGCTGGTGTGCGAAAAAGTTCACGATCACTGAGCCCTCTCTCTCGGAGATACCGCACAGACTTCCCATGTTTTCCAGCTGTCCCCAGGTGCTGTCGGTCCAGATATAACGATCAGTAAATTCATTACGATCTGCCTTACAGGACTCCTTAAACCAGGGATGTGCCACAGATGTATGTCCCGGCACCAGGTCTAACAGGATATGCATATTCCGCTTGTGTACTTCGTTAAACAGGCGCTTCAGGTCCGCATTGGTGCCGTATCTGGGAGCTGCCTGATAGTAGTCCGCCACATCATAGCCTGCGTCTCCGAAGGGGGATGCAAAACAGGGATTCATCCAGATCGCATTACATCCCAGTTCCTTAATATAATCCAGTTTTTCTATGATACCCTGAAAATCACCGATACCGTCACCATTGGTATCCAGAAAAGACTGGGGATAAATTTCATAAAAGATTGCATTATCAAGCCATTTTGCCATAGTGTACTCCTTCCTGTGTGCTTTATTTTTATTATAAAAACGTTTTCCGTATTCTTTCTTTTACCATACCACAGAATGGATACTTGTACAACTGAGAAAAACCATCTATAATAAAGTAGCTTGATGCCCCGATATGCGAATAGCACAAAACAATCCGCAGGCATCCAACTAGGATAAAATAAGAACGAGGTCTATCATGTTAACACAAAAAGTAAGCACCATCGATGAACTCCTGCAGTTCGTCAGTACGTTACGCCAAAAGCACGGCGTCCGCCTCTGGTTCCGCGGGGAAGAGAACGCGGATCTGACTCTGATCCCTTCCATCCAGCGAAGCCAGAAAAGACTGGACTCCGAACGCTATATTGCCAATGATTTCTATATCCGGGCGAGACAGATCCTGGACAATCCTCCCGACAAACACAATTATGCCGGCTGGGTCTCCCTGATGCAGCACTACGGTCTGCCCACGAGAATGTTAGACTGGACCCAGTCTCCCCTGATCGCCGTATTTTTCGCCACGGAGACTTACCGGGAGACTCCGGACACCGATGCCTGCGTCTGGGTACTGACACCGGGTCTGTTGAACGAGAAGGAAGGCTTCGGCAACTGCATCTATCCCATTGATGCGGACACCACCCAGGAAATGCTGCTGCCCGCCTTCAAACACAACCACCACAATCCGGAATTGAAAAACAAGATCCTGGCTTGCAGCTCCACGGAAAACAACCTCCGCATGTATTCCCAGTACTCCAACTTCACCGTACATAACTCTCTGGAACGTCTGGAAGACATCTGCGATGAAAATATGCTGTATAAGATCATTATTCCCTCCGGGCGGAAACAATACTTTATAGAAAGCCTGCGGGTATTCGGCATCTCCGAAAGCTTCGTATATCCCGACCTGGATCATATATCCAGCGATTTGAAGGACTCCTATGGGATTTAATAATCATGCTACCTACGGATTGTTCCGCACTACGTGCTCTCACAATCCTGCCCAATATTCGCATATCGTGGGATTGACATCCCACTTTTATGCTCATATCGGGGCGGGTCCCAAGTTTTTTCGCCCACCTATGAGCAAGCTCATGTGGGCTTAAACCTTTTGACCCTTGTATCATATATATTATTAAGAAAGGAAATATACACATGAAAATCGTATTACAGCATCTGACCAAGAAATTCCCCGCCCGCGGTTCTGTCCGCGGCAGGAAGAACCGCGAGGATGTCATTGCCGTGAATGACTTCGACTTCGAGATCCCCGACGGCAAGCTGATCGGACTCTTAGGTCCCTCCGGCTGTGGCAAAAGTACTGCCCTGAATCTGATCTGCGGTCTGCTGAAACCCACCGAGGGCAAGATCTTTTTCGGCGAAGATGATGTCACCGGACTTCCGCCCGAGAACCGCGGTGTCGGCATGGTGTTCCAGAACTATGCCCTCTACCCCCACCTCACTGTGGAAAAAAACATTCAGTTCCCTTTGGAGAATCTGAAGGGTGCTGACAAGCTTTCCAAAGAAGAGATGAGTAAGCGCGTGTTGGAAGCGGCAAAGCTGGTACAGATCGATCACCTGTTAGAGCGCAAACCCAATGAGCTCTCCGGCGGTCAGCAGCAGCGTGTTGCCATCGCCAGAGCCTTAGTCAAGCTGCCTCGCGTTCTTCTTTTGGACGAGCCTCTCTCCAATCTGGATGCCAGACTCCGTCTCCAGACCAGAGAAGAGATCCGCCGGATCCAGCAGGAGACGCAGATCACCACCATCTTCGTTACCCACGATCAGGACGAAGCCATGAGCATCTCCGATATGATCGTCGTGATGAAGGACGGTATCGTACAGCAGATCGGCAAGCCCCAGAACGTATATGATGATCCCGTGAATCTGTTCGTTGCAAAGTTCCTCGGCACACCTCCCATCAATGTATTTTCCGGTGAGGTAAAAAATGAGCAGTTATATATTGGCTCCGAGGCTGTCCTGTCCACTCCCGGAGTATCGGATCAGCCCGTGCATGTCGGCATCCGCCCGGAAGGCTTCATCTTAAAAGAGGACGGACCGCTCTCCTGCGATCTGGTACGTCTGGAGGTCATGGGCCGGGATGTGAGCATTGTTTCCACCCATGAGAAGTCCCAGAACGTTACCATCCGTTCCATCATTGATGCGGACGAAGGGAAATCTCTTCCCACCGGAAAAGTGCATTTCGGCTTAAAGCCCACAAAAGTATTCCTCTTTTGCGCCGACACCGAAGAACGCATCCGTTTTTAATATTTTATCCGATTTTGCAGTCCGGCGGTATTCATGGGCTGCAGAAAGAATTGAGGTTTCTTATGGAAAAACAAAATATGAAAGCCTGGCTCTATCTATTGCCGGCATTCCTGTTTCTGGGTGCTTTTATGATCTATCCTCTTATCGACGTATTCGTGTACTCCTTTGAAGAGGGTTACAATTCTGCATCCCAGACCTTTTACGGCATAGGCATGTACAATTACTCCTATGTGCTCCACGATCCGTACTTTTTACAGGCATTGAAAAATACCTTTATTCTGGTCATCATCACCGTTCCGGTCTCCACCGGACTGGCGCTTTTGATCTCTGCCGCCTTAAGCTCCATCAAACCGCTGCGGGATCTGTTCCAGACCATATTTTTCCTGCCCTATGTGACCAATACTCTGGCGGTCGGTCTGGTCTTCATGATTCTTTTCAAAAAAACTCCTTACTCCGACGGTCTGATCAATCTACTGATCCAGTTTTTCGGCGGCAGCTCCGTGGATTTCATCGACGGACCCTACTGGGCAAAAATGTTCGTGCTGTGCTTTTACACCATCTGGATCGTTATGCCCTTTAAGATCCTGATCCTGACCAGTGCTCTCGCCAGTGTGAACCCCATGTACTACAATGCAGCAAAAGTGGACGGCACTTCCCGTTTCCGGATGTTCACCAAGATCACACTGCCCATGATCTCCCCCATGGTATTCTACCTGATCATCACCGGCTTTATCGGCGCATTCAAAGCCTACAGTGATGCCGTGGCACTCTTCGGCACGAACTTAAATGCCGCAGAGATGAATACTATCGTCGGCTACGTCTACGACATGCTCTACGGCGACAGTGGCGGATATCCTTCCTATGCTTCCGCTGCGGCGATCCTGCTGTTTGCCATCGTCCTGACCATCACCTGCATCAATCTGCTGGTCAGCAAAAAGCATGTCCACTATGTATAGGAAAGGAGGTCTTTGTGATGTCTGATATTACATCTGATTATGAAAGAATCGAGAAACGCACCCGGATTCACGGCAATATCCGCAATGGGGTCATCTACTTTTTTCTGTGTCTGTGGGCGCTGATCGTACTGTTCCCCTTTTACTGGATGGTACTGACCTCCGTAAAAAGCTACGGCTCCTATAATGCGGAATATATTCCGAAATTTTTCACCCTGTCTCCCACTTTGCAGAACTACGTGGACGCTTTTACCACTGTTTCTCTGGGAAGATACCTGTGGAACACTTTGTTTTTCACTGTAGTCACCACTGCCATTATGCTGGTGGTCATCACTCTGGCGGCCTTCGCGTTTGCAAGGTTGAACTTTGCCGGAAAAGATCTGATCTTTACGTTATTTTTATCCCTGATGATGATTCCGAACGAGCTGGTGGTCATTACGAATTTCACTACTATCACGAACCTGGATCTGCGTAATACCTTCACCGGCCTGATCCTGCCTTCCGTGACCAGCGTATTTTATATCTATCTGCTGCGAGAGAATTTCGCACAGATTCCGGACGAGCTGTATTATGCCGCCAAGGTGGACGGTACTTCTGATCTGCGATATCTGCGCAAGGTCATGGTGCCCATCTGCAAGCCCACGCTGATCACCATCGTGATCCTGAAGGTTATTGAATGCTGGAACTCCTATGTGTGGCCCAGACTGATCACCGATGATCCGGATTACTATCTGGTGTCCAACGGTATCCAGGAGATCCGCGAGAATGGTTTCGGCAGAGAGAACATCCCTGCCATGATGGCTGCGGTGGTCGTGATCTCCGTTCCTCTGGTGGTGTTGTTCCTCGTATTCCGTAAAAAAGTCATGGCAGGCGTTGCCAGAGGAGGTACCAAAGGATGAGTCGATTTAGCAAAAAGCTGGCACTCTTATGTGCCCTGGGCGGGCTGTCCCTGTCTCTGACCGGCTGCCATGGTTCCAAGGGGCTGCCGGAATTCACCGTTCCGGAGGAATTCGATACTTCCAGGAACTATGAGATCACCTTCTGGGCGAAAAACGATACCAACAAGACCCAGACGGAAATCTATAAAAAAGCCATTGCGGATTTTGAAGCCCTGTATCCCAATATCACGGTGAACCTGAATCTATACACGGATTACGGCAAAATTTACAACGATGTCATTACCAATATTTCCACCAATACGACACCCAATGTCTGCATCACCTACCCGGATCACATTGCCACCTACCTCACCGGACAGAACACCGTAGTTCCTCTGGATGACCTGTTTGCTGATGAGAAATACGGTTTGGGCGGTACACAGCTTGCCTATGACGGTCCTACCAGAGAAGAAGTCATTCCGCAGTTTTTGAATGAATGCTCCATCGACGGTCATTTCTATGCCGTACCCTATATGCGTTCCACCGAAGCCTGCTACGTGAATAAGACCTACGTGGAAAATCTTGGATATACTCTGCCGGATGTACTGACCTGGGATTTCATCTGGGAAGTCTCCGAGGCTGCCACCGCCAAAAATGCGGACGGCACCTATGTAGTCAACGGGCAGAATGTACTGATCCCGTTTATCTATAAGTCCACCGATAACATGATGATCCAGATGTTAAAGCAAAAGAACGCGGGATATTCCACAGCTGACGGCAGCATTGAACTTTTCAACGATACCACCACGGATCTCCTGTATGGTATTGCCGGACATGTAAAGAGCGGTGCCTTTTCCACCTTCAAGATCTCCGGTTATCCTGCGAACTTCCTGAATGCCGGGCAATGTATTTTCGCCATTGATTCTACTGCCGGAGCCACCTGGATGGGTACGGATGCCCCACTGTCGGATATCAGCGAAGACTCTCTGGTGCAGTTTGAGACCGCCGTACGGATGATTCCCCAGTTTGACCCGGAGCATCCCAAAATGATCTCTCAGGGTCCTTCCGTCTGCGTCTTCAATAAATCGGACTCCCAGGAAGTACTGGCGTCCTGGCTGTTTGCCCAGTATCTGCTCACCAACGATGTGCAGATCGCTTATGCCGAGACAGAAGGCTATGTACCTGTAACCTCTAAGGCACAAAACTCCGCAGAATATCAGGATTATCTGTCCGAATGCGGTGCGGATAACGGTACACATTATGCGGTGAAAATTGAGGCTTCCAAACTACTTTTGGATCATGTGGACAATACTTTTGTCACACCGGTATTTAACGGTTCCGCATCCTTACGTGATGCTTCCGGACAGTTGATTGAAAACGTAGTGAAGTCCACCCGCAGAAAAGAAACTGTGGATGATGCCTACATGCAAAAGCTTTACAGTGATGTGGAGAGCCTGTACCGTCTCGGCCAGGGAAGTGACGCCTCCTTCGGCAAAAAGGAACTTGGTGCCATGCCCCGGACTTCCGTGATCCTGTTAAGCACACTTGCAGTCACCTGGATTCTGATTCTCCTGTATGTAGGGCGAGAATATTTAAAAAACAGAAAAAAGTAATTTTTCAGCCCCATTCGTAAGATAACTTCTGATGGTATTTCTCCTGCGGATGGGGTTCTTTTTGTAAATGTCAATAAGTTTTTGTGATTTTCTCCGAAAAAACGCAAATTCATCATGTTGCATAGTTTTATAGATGATTTCAACTGATGAAATTGTGAAAGATGCACAAAAACAGACAGCAAAACAAGACGGTTGCCAATGGTAGCCGTCTTTTGTATTGCCGTTCGAACGTTCGAACTTTTACATAGCTTTCATTTCATTAGAGGATTTACCGCCGAACATACGCCGGGGGTAATTGTTCAACCACGCTTGCACCTCTGCGACTTGTTCCGGGGTAACATCCGCAAAGTCGCATCCTTTAGGAAACCAACGGCGAATCATGCGGTTCTGGTTCTCATTGCTTCCACGTTCTCCGGGGTTGTGAGGGTGACAGTAGTATATTGTCGTTCTAGGTTCACCGCCGTTTATAGACTTTTCAAGTGCTTGCTGATCAAGAAATTCCGTTCCGTTGTCACAAGTGATCGAGCGGAATATCTCCCGGAACTTATCAGAGCCATAAGCACATTCCAGATCATCAAGGGCACAAGAAACAGCGTTCCCGGTCTTGTCTGGTATCGGCATAATAATTTCATTCCGGGTTTTGCGCTCTGTGAGTACCAGTAAACAATCTGGGCTTTTTCCTTGTCCACCAACAACAGTGTCAAGTTCCCAGTGTCCGGCGATCTTACGCTTCTTGATCTCACGTGGGCGTTCTTCTATGGATCTTCCCTTTAGATTCTTGTAAGACGGGCGAACTTCATTATATTCTTGTTTCGGCGTATCTCTGCGCCACGGTAGATCCTTATTAGTCACGTTCATAAACAAGCCACGGTCAATGTAATGATACAGAGTAGTTACGCATACTTCTGTGCGGCACTTGCCTTTAGCGGACTGTAAAGCGGCATATGGACTGTATTTCAGATCAATGATACAATGTTCAACGTGTTTCACAAAATCATAATCATTACCAATTTTCAAGTCACGCCCTTTACTTTCTGCATGGTAGTCATGTTTCTGCTGTCCGATCTCTGCACTGTAATAATCGTATTCAAGCCATGTCTGACCGTCTCGCAGTTTTGTGCGCCCTCTCTTTACCTCATAGTTAATTGTGTTGTAATGCCGGTTCATTAACCGGGCTATTTCTCTCTGGGTTTTGCCGTCATTGAGATACATTTCTATCTTAAGACGGTCAGTATAAGTCATGTTTTTTGCCATAGATTTTCCTCCCTCTCTGGCGGTAGTCTGCCTATATTCAACCGTACCAGAGCAAGCCCCGGAGCGTCAAGGAGGGCGGTATATATGGGGCTGTGCCTTGACCCTCTGCGGCTTCTCTGGTGGGGCGTATGGCGGCGGTAGTGGGTGGATGGCTTGTATTATAGCAGTCCGGGGCTTATGGCTCTGTATGGGGCTTGTGGGGGAGGTGGCTTCCAGAGAACAGACAGTTCTCTGGACTCTCCGTGTTTAATTTTTATGGGGAGTGGGCGGAAAAATTAACAGAGGTGGGATGAAATCACCCCCAACCCCTCAAGGGGAGTAAAGCTTCCTTGTGGGTGTCCGGGGTGATCTGTTTAATACTTTAGTTCGTAGTAAGTTATTTGTTGACTTGCTTGCGGTATGTCTACGGTTTTAACATATACAATACGGTCTGCGTAGATTTTACGAAAATCTTCTTCGTCAAGAAGAAAATGTTCTTCTTCTGCAATGTGACAGTTACGACTGTAATAGTAGCGGCGTTTTTCTTTCAAGTGTTCATCTGCACTTTTTGTTATGTATTTCGTGATATAACTACTCACACGCCCGGTGTCTAATACTTTTGTTGCGGTTGTAAAGCCGTATGACCAATCTGTTATATTGTATATGATCTGTTTTTTCTTGCGGTCTACTTTCCACGCCTTGAATGTGAGGTTGTCAACGTTTACAAGTAGTCCGTGAAAATGATAATGTTCCTTGTCTTTATGTAATTCTGGAACTATGATGTATTTCATATCCGGGCACTTTCGTTTTTGTAGATTGTTGAGGAAAATTTTAAGCCGATATAAAACTAGATCATAGTCGGATGCATCAGTTTTAGTACGGTCAAAAGTCAGAGTGATAAACCAATCCCATTTGTTAGACCTTGCAATTCTGTAAACGTTGTTTTTTGCTCTGGATGCAGAAACTGTCATTGCATGCTTTTCAGCTTCCGGGGTGCGGTCACTTATGTCATGGGTTTTGTTTAGCAAGCTGTCCTCTGGCTTTTCTTTCCCGGAGTTAATAGCATGATGATAAAATGTGATGTGTTCCCCGGTCTCATACTGGTAACGCCGACAATTATAAACTGTTTCCATGTTTCAACACTCCTTGTAATTTTTTGTAAGGTGACTCTAAAGTGTTGCTATTGTCAAGTAGGTGACCCAGAGAACGGGTCACAGTCTGCCTTTATCCATGTACTTTCTTCTTTTTGTAATAGAAATAATCTGTCCATTTCTTTCTGAATAGGTTTGAATGATTCTCTGGAGAAACCCAGATTTTGAAGTTGTTGAAATAATTCGTCTGGAAATAGTTTATATTTTTTATAAAATCTGATCTCTGTTTCGTTAAACAGATAATGCATATATTGAAACATTGTTTTTTTTCTCCTTGTGTGTGGTGTGTGAAAGTTCGAACGTTCGAACGGTGCGCCGTGCGCAATGCTTACCACGGCGCACCGTTCCCCCCTTACTTCTGCGCTTTCTTCTGCGCTCTGGTGTACTTCTTTGACGGTGTAGTAACGGCTTCCATATCAGAAGGCGTATTGTTTTGTAACATGATAATTTCTGATTCCGGGATCATATTCCCGGCTTTACAATCTTTTGCAAGGTTGTCCACGCAAGCCAGAGTATCATAGGCATGATAATCTTTATTTTTTACAAACCAACCGAACCGGCGTAAAGGGCGTACAAGCGTAGGGTCTGTGGCGTATTCCAATTGATAAGCGTCATATTCTCTATGAACCAAAAACCTCCACTGTTTGTCGCAAGATATAACCCGGCTTGTCACTTGTCGCAATAATGCGTCTACGTGGTTAAACCGCTGTGAAGTGTAATACAAGCTGATGTGATGATGGCGGCACGTCAGCAGAGTATTGAGAAATAAAGGATCTATGTTTGTTTTGAAAGTACGGCTGTTAAGTTGAACCGAAAATTCATCACCTAAGATAAGGGTGCAAGTCAAGGTGTCGTGTTGTTCATCATATGCCCGGACAGTTTCGGCAACGTCTACGATCTGCCGCAAGGAGACAAAAGGCGTGTAGGGTGTGCCGATTAAATCAACATTTGAAATTATATTGATTCTTTGTGTTACCCATTTCCCCCGGAGATCATCATATACAACTTTGTTGTTATACTTTTTATACAGTCTTGTCACCTTATGCACAGCAGAGAGAGTTTTTCCCTTGCCGAATAACGCCACAAAACATTCTATGATCCCGGTTTTCAGATTGCGCCATTTCTTATGAATAATATAATACGGAATATCCTTTATAAGATTAAATATCGTTGCAAACGGATGTAATACGGCAATGCGGAAGCATACGCTAAAATACATCATTGCTATAAATGCTAAAAGAACCAGATATACCAAGCTTATCACCTCCCATTTTTCAGAATGTTATAGGCAAGAGAACCGATACATTCCAGAACCATACAAAAGACGATCAACCCGACCATACAAGCCGGGGTAAACGTTGTTGCATCACCAATGATAAATTGAATAAGACTATCCATGTTTTACCTCCTATTTAAGTCCTACGCCATTAAAAGACCGAACGGCGTTCTTGATACGTTCATAGCACCATGTAAATATGAAAAAGAACAGCAAAGCGGAAATGTTGAAGTTTAAGGTATCGACTTTTTCTTCAATGCTTGCCAGATCAACGGCGTTATTAGTTTGACTTTCCACAGTAGCCGCTTGATAGGTTTCCAGATCTGCCAAACTGATATAAACGTGTTCAGTACCAACCACATCACCAGAAGAGACCGAAAGGGTGCTATCGCTTGTTGTAGTGTCAAATAGTTCTGTATCATCACCGGGTTGCAACGTGTCAACGTCTGCGTCAGTTCTTCCGGGGAGAAGATCGCCAGACATGACAATAGTAGCATCATCATCAACGGTATAAAATCCGTTATCATCAGAGCCAAAGTTGATAGAATCGACTTGTAAATCTTCTTGCATATTGTCTTGAATTGTAATGTTTTCATCCATGTTTTGTCCTTTCTTGTGAAAAATGATCTCATGTGTTAGAATTGAAGAAAACACATAGGAGGGGTTACAAATGAATACGGTAATTATTTTTGGGGTTGCTTTGCTTATAATTATTTGCGGTTATGCTTATGCAAAATATCGTGATGAAAAAGAACACAATGCTATATATACCTATATGGAAGATACAGAGAATGACAATTCAGAACCATTACAGAAAAAAGACCTCATCAACATAACACGATATAATGACGATAAAGCCGACAGCAGAATAGATGCTATATTGTCCGTATTAGATAAGATCCATTTCTGGGTAATGATTATAGGAATATACATTCTAATAAAAATCATTGTGGCAATAATTGTTTTTGTATGTAAAGGTGCGGTTATTATGGAAGTAATCAATAAATTATTCCCATAGTCTACGAATAAGGTACAATAGCAAACCGCCGATAATACAGTATAAGAACAACGAATAAAGCGTAAAGGCATAGCCGAATAATACAATTTGAATGTTCAAAATACCGAAACATAAATCTATAAAGGCTTTAAGAATATACATGCTACCTCCCTAGAATACGACAAATAATAATAACAGCAAACGAAGCATAAAGCAGATTTATAATGGAACTGGGAAGAAAGCCAAAAATCGCAGTTAAAAGAGCCGGGAGCTGTTGCAAAGACCCTATCAGACCATTGATAATAGAATAAAACTGGTTACCTACATTTAAAATAGAATCTGCATCGGATTTATTTTGATCGGTTTTATCTACTTGCTCAGCTTTTCCGCTATCTTTATCAACTACAATGTCACTAACAGTACCCTTTAGACAATTTATAATAACTGGATCACCAACATAAAGCACACCGCCTTTTTTATAACAAGGCGTGAGCCACATTTCACCATTCCAAGCAAGTTCACTATTCTTATAGTAATCTATAAGATAATCAACATTGACTTTCATAGAACCTTTACCGATCGTGGTTGTGCTCCATGTCTCATATGATGTATTCAAATCAGTATCATAACGTGGATAAGTGGCAGTAACTAAGGTGTCAGAATCAGGAACAAAAAGAAGATCACTATTCGGCGTTGTGCCAGTCCATGTAATAATTCCGTTTTTAACAACTGGTTTATTCCAGACTACGCCGGTTAATTTGAAATCATCAAGATGTACCGTGCCATCATCACCAGTGTCAAAGGATGATGAAGCATTTCCGTTTTCGTCAAAATTTACTACCGTAGAATTGCCCTTGTTCCATGGGTTGTTTACCCCGGTTTTGGTGTAAGGAGTAAAGTATAAACTTTTTATGGGAGAACCATTATTATCTTTAAAATCTGAAAATGATTTATTCCATGTTAGATTTTTTCTGTCCAAGGAATAAAAATCAATATCAACTTTTGAACCGTCATAATATACAGCCTTGATACCTAACGAAAGATATTCAGAGCCGCCCAGGTCAAACGCTGATTTATTCGCGCCGCTAGACCAAACATCAACCCACTCTGCATGAAATGAATTATCATATCTAAAACCTATAAGCGAAATGTTATTACCAATGATTTCACTATCACTAGGAATAGTGGATTGTTCAATTTTATCAATAGTGCCGTCGGGATTGTAATAGATCGTTACTGGTTGCCCTATGTAATATGCTAAGTGCGGTACACGGTAGCAAGGAAAAATCTTTACTTGCCGAATAAACTGAAAGTCTGTTTTACCCTTTTCCATTTCAGACCACGAAAGCGTTAGTTGCTTGTCACTTGTTGCAAATTCTCCCTCATAGGGCTGTAACTCTCCGAGTTTGTCCGGCTCTGTTGTGGTAGCCCACGCATAGGAGACTTTTACATATTCTTCCACATCAACTTCTTTAGCGTGAGAACGTTCTGTTGTGCCAGTCCAATGGGCTGTTTTGCCGTTCATGGTAAAACCAGTAAAAGAGTATGATTCATCGGATGTATCTTGTACGTCTGGAATCGCTGTATCTATTTTTTTATCAGCAACATCACAGAAATATTTGTATAATTCTTCATCAGTAGAGTATGTATAAACATCGTGACTGAATTTAGATTCCGCAACATGAGAATATGAAAAATCAGATTGCCCAACGCTACCAAACGCTTTTTTAAATGTCGTAGCATTAAAATAATATCCATGTTCTGTATTATAAGAAGCAACGGAAGACCATATCTTCCCGGCATTAGAACCGCTATCTATATAGTAAAAAGCTGTAAAAGGCTTACGACTTAATAATATAAATGTAACGGGACGATTAGAAATATTATAGTCGAGATAGTCATCTTTTTGATAACAACCGATATAAACATCATCCGGAATATACATTGTTATAGATTCAGAAACCTCTTGTGGAAAATCCGGATATTTTTCTTGAGATTCACCATTATTAAGGGATATTTTATTATAGGCAGACATTTCTATTGAGTTGTAGCCCTCTGGAATAGAATCAACCAATCCGGCATGAACCGGGGTTACACTGAACAGCACAGCGGAGACCAGAACGCCAAGCGTAAGGGCAACGGCGCAGAGGATTGTTATAAGCTTGTTTTTGTTGATTGTTTCTTGTTTCATCTTTTCCCTCCTTATGAAAAATATTTTTGAATGGTTTCAATCACAAAGATAACGGCGGCAATGTCACCTGTGTAGTAACCGATTTTTACGGCTTTCTGGCGGCTTGTTTCTTGTGGATAGAACAAGACACAGGTTGATGCCATGAAGCCGATAATTACGACTAACATGGTAAGAAATTCTTTCATTGTTCATCCTCCCTATTAAAACAGTGTCGAAACTTGTTCAAAAACAACTTGTCCTATGATTGTAAACAGCTTTATGAAAGAAACTCCTGTCATGAAAAAACCAATTAAAAACCCTATGTCAAAAATAAATAGTGGGCTATTTACGCAACAACAGCTTGAAGATAGGATCAAGCCAACAAAAAAAATAACAGCGTAAAAAAAGATATCCATTTTTTATTCTCCTTTCGTGAAAATCAAGAGATTACGTCAACACAAGTACATAAGCATAAACTTCAAAACGGAAAGTAGGGGATACACTGTAAAAAAATATCCTATAAGTATTAAAAAAACAGATAAGAGCGGGCGCCCGTGAAGTGAATATCCTAGTAAAACAGTTAGCAAACCGAAAAAACCACATATTAAATTTTTGAAAATTAACTTCATTGTGTTCTCCTTTTCGTGAAAAAAGAGGGGTGCAGATCGTTCTGCATCCCTCTTATACTGCCGTGATCCGGGTTATACGGAACGCCTTGCAACTCCGAACAGACCGAAGCAAGCACAAGCTACGGAAACAGCTAACAGAATGTTCAGCGGATACTCTCCGAACAGACCCATGATAGACTTACATACAGAAATCAGAGTAGTAACGATAGCAGTATCGAAAGTAGGAGCGGCTTCTGCCGCCGCAATGATTGCTAAACCGGGCATATGTTTCTCCTTTCTTATAGATAATACCGAATACATACGTCTATGCTCTGGGTTTAGTTATCTATAAATGTTTTTGTTTATAAAATCAGCTTGCTGAAATTACCGGGGGTAAAAGTTCGAACGTTCGAACTTTAGGGGGGAAGTGTGGGGATCGAACCCACTCCGGCTGTCATTGTTGTTTTCCGTGCGCACGCCACTCACACCATGAGATACTTCCCCATATTATTTTTTGGTTGTTGGGTTATGTGTTGCTGTTGCATGGGTGAGGGCTGATACTTTGTGTACCATTCCGAACCCCTCCCATGAAAAACTACGAAAGCAAAATACGCTTTTCTTGTTTTTCTATTGCGTCCCCTTGCCCCCTCCCAAGGGGACGAAAGGTCAAGGGCAAAAGCTTGCTCCGGGGACTGGTAAAGATATAATTGCTTATAGTCGGGCTGAACCCTCCGGGCTTCACCCTTGCCACAGATAACGCAACAGCGCAGTTTCCAAGGGAAAGAGGCATTACCAAGGAAGGGGGAGGGTGGAAGCATACAGTTTATAGAAAATGCCGGGAACATGGCTTGTGTTCGGTCGTACTGGGTTATGGGCGTACCATAAACAAATGATGAAAGGTGGTAAAGTTCGGACGTTCGAACATTCCACGCACCCGGCAGATTCATCTTTCACACTTGCCCGGCAGTCCGTAGGGAGACCGACCGGGCATCACACCGGAGAACGTACCGGGGAGAAGATTTCAAGGCATAGTTCACAGTGGCGGCACACTGGCACACCCAAGGGGATACCGTTCTTGCTTCTCTTTACTCCCTAGACCCGGAACGTTCCGAGCGGCTTACTTCTTATCCTTATCTTTGCCGGGATCAGCGGCGGCAGTACCGGGGGCGGTAGCAATTCCGGGGAGATCATAGATACCAGTCACACGCAGAGTCTTTTTACCCTCATACTCACTGATCTGCATGCCGAACACGTAATCCTTGAACATTTCTTTATTCTGCTTGTATACGTCCTCTGTACATGACAAGCTTGTTGCTTCCGATCCCTGCAAGACAGCCAACTGGTAATATTTGCCATTGCTTCCGGTCATGCTCTTTTCTTCAATCGCTACTAAAGTACCTCTAAACTGTGTTGCTAATTTCATAATTGTTTACCTCTTCTTTCTTTACACATGGGGGCGGTCTGCCCCATGGATGCAATGTTATTTGTTTATATCAACCGTCAATCTTCTTGAATACGATAAAAACGGTTAATTGCGTATGTACCTACAGACAAAAAAGTCTGGTTAATCAATGGAAATTCATCACATGAAATAATGCCGTCATTCCGTAATTGCTGTAGCTTGTCCGTCTGGGAAAGTAAATGTTCAAGAATCGCCTTTACTTCCAGATAAGTAGTGGCATGGGATATGTCTGGAATCAAAGCCATAGCATCATCCCACAGCGCACCACCGACAACGGAAAGCTGACTCAACCTTACCATTTCACTACGATCTCAATACGCTTATGGTCAGCTTCAAAGTTCTTACTTTTCAGAGCCTTTTCGATCAGATCGTTGAGACCGTCAAGATATTTGTTGTATTCGTCAATGTTATGGAACGTTACAAGCGTCTGGCTGTTTACCTCCGTAAAGTTGCCGTCTATGATTTCTTTACCGTTGTAAGTATCATCACCGCCGGAAGCGTCACAATCGGAAGCGTCAGATTTTCCGGCTTCTCCGTGAATATCTTTTACTTTTTTCTTGATGTCACGAACAGACATATCAACAGAAAACTCCGTCAACTGTGCATCTGTCACACCTAACAATGCGATCAGCTTACTGCTCTGGTAATCTTTCAGTTCCGGGCGAATCTCTTCCAGAATGTTTCCATGTTCATCACGGCTTGCAAAACGCTCAACGATATGGATAAAATCGCTACACGTTCCGCGTGCAATGCCGTGTTCTTTTGCGGCGTAGTCGTAAACGTTCTTGTAACCCAACAGACCGAAAGCGGAAGCTGAATACATCCAGTAAAGATCAAATGCAATCCGGGTAAAGGAACTCTGAACATTGTTCAAAGACTTGCTAATAGATGCATTGCGCTTTCTGGCTTCTTTCAAGGTCTCAATGTCTTTCAGTTCCTGCGCCTTTTTGGCTTCTACCTCTGTTTTGTTGGTGTCCTCCACCGCCGGAGCGGTGGGGGGATTCATGGGAGCGGCAACGGCTTTCTTTCTGGTGGTCTTTGCTTTTGCCGGGGTCTGGGTTGCGGTTTTCTTCTTTATGGTTGTTGTGCTCATTTATTTGTCCTCCTCATAGTCTATAAAATCATCATTACTTAAAATATCTTCCCAAGCTTTCATAACAGCGTTGAAACAAAAAACCATAGGTACTGACGGAAATCTACCGGCTAAAAAGGAATATACAGTTCCGTCTTTAATCTCATTGTATTTAATTTTTTTACGCTTATAAGCGTTAAGAATGAAACTAACTAAATCATCCATTATGTATTCTTCCGACTTTTCAACGTTTGCCGTTGTATCATTAGGCACTGTGTCAAATGCCAGAGAGGGAGGAAACGCAATAAATGCAATATCTTCAATATGAAAACGTCTTTCTGTATCGTCTGCCATCACTACATCAACACTGGGAATGGGGTTATCAGAAAAAGGATCATCCTTTACGAACACCAGACCGGAAACATTGTCGAGTTCAATTTCTTCAATGTTACGAATCTGGACACCGGGAAAGGTTGCTCTGTCTGTAATGCGTGCTACTGTGATTTTTTTCATGTTTTTTGTCCTCCTTGTGTGTGGGGTTCGAACGTTCGAACCAGTTAAAAAAATAGCCTTGTGATCGGAATTTCGTGTCATTTCCTTATCACAAGACTATTGTATAATTTTCAGGATGGGGTTCTTTTTGCAAAAAGCCTTGATTTATCTTGTGTTTCAGGTATAATGGAACTGTTCGGTGTCTGAGCGCACCGGATAAATTGAGGAGATGTCTGTGTATCTGCACAGACCCATATGCGCCACAAAGCGCAGGAATGGAGGATTATTATGAAAAAGAAGACACTTGCATTAACCATGGCTATGGCTTTGGTTCTGTCTCTCGCTGCATGTGGAAACAGCAATGCAGACGTTGCTGCTGAATCTACCGCTGCTGCCACCACTGAGGCTGCTACCGAAGCTGCTACTACCGAAGCTGCTACAGAAGCTTCTACCGAGGCTGCTGAAGCTGTTGCTGATGAGAAGTCCGAGGGTGTTATGACCTATGAAGAGTACATGGCTGCTGATCTCGATTCCGAAGTTGTGATCGAGGCTTATGTTCAGGCTAAACAGTCCTGGTGGGAAGACAAGGCTACCCTGTACACCCAGGATCAGGACGGTGCTTACTTCATTTATAATGCCGCATGTTCCGAAGAGGATTATGCAAAGCTGGTACCCGGTACCAAGATCAAAGTAACCGGTTATAAGACCGAGTGGTCCGGTGAAGTAGAGATCGCTGAAGGTGCTACCTTCGAGATCGAAGAGGGCAGCTACATTGCTCCCGTTACCGATGTGACCGATCTGTTAGGTACCGATGATCTGATCAACTACCAGAACCAGTTCGTAGCTTTCAAGGGCATGACCGTAGAAGCTGCTGGTCAGGATGCTGACGGCAATGACGTTGCTTTCCTGTACAACTGGGACGGTTCCGGCGAAGACGGTAACGACCTGTACTTCAACGTATCTCTGAATGGTCAGACCTATACCTTCACCGTTGAGTCTTATCTGTGCGACAACACCACCGATGTTTACAATGCTGTAAAGAACTTAAAGATCGGTGACACTGTTGATATGGAAGGCTTCCTGTACTGGTACGAAGGTGTGAACCCTCACATCACTTCCGTAACTGTGAAGTAATTTCATCTGGTGAAAATCTTATTAAAATAAAAGAGTTGTCCTCATTATGAGGGCAGCTCTTTTTTTACTCTGCCTGTCTGAATTCTTCCGTTGCCTGCTGTATGGCATCGTAATACACCAAAACCTCCGGCGTGGAGATCATCTCTCTCATATGCTGCAATTCTGTCTGCCAGTCGGACCTGTAGAGACAGTTTAATTATCTTCTGCTCTCCCACCATTGTTTTGCAATCTGGAAGCCCTCCATAGGGACGCAGAACCTTTGGTCTCTGGGCGGCTGCAATGCGGTGTCCAGTTCCTCCATATCGAACCACTCCACACTCTCCACTTCCTCTTTTTGCAGGGTAAGCTTTTTAGCATCTACAGGCTTGGTGTACATGTAGACGAATGCCACTTCATTGTCCCGGAACATTTTTCCATAGAATTCTTTTTCGTATTGAATATCAAAACATCCGGCGAATGTAAGATCCTCCTTTGCTGCCCGGATTCCCAGTTCTTCGTGAAGTTCCCGGATTGCGGACTCTTCCGGCTCGTCCCCCGCCTGAATATGCCCGGCAGAAGATGTATCGAACCGCCCCGGAAAACTGTCTTTCTCAGCGGAGCGCTTCTGCAATAACAGCTGGACTTTTCCGTCCTGTTCCCTCACAATCCAGATATGGGCGGTTCTGTGGCGGACACCTTTTTCATGCGCCTGTGTGCGTTCTATGGTCTCCCCTGTGGGAATGCCTTTTTCATCTACGATGTCAAATATTTCCATGGTGTTATGGCTCCTTTGTGTTTCTTTGCGGTTCTTTGGGTCACTTTGTATTTCTTTATATTTCTGTGTTAATGCATCTGTACTACGATCGTGCTGAGTTCTGCTCCGCTATCGTCGCTCCTTCGATGGTCTTTGCGATGATGGCCGCGGCGATAACAATAACTACCGCCTTTCCCTTCTCAGGTCTAATACCATCAGATCGAAATCATAATATGTTCCGTCCATCTTATAATACGCCGGTGAGGTCCCTATTTTCCGGAAGCCATATTTCTCATAGACATGAATAGCGCGTATATTATCGCTTCGGACTTCCAGATTGATCAGTTCTATCGCATGTTCTTTAGCATACATAATGCATTTCTGTAACAGCGCACTACCAATTCCCTGCCCCCATTCCGACTTGACCACAGAGATTCCGAATTCGGCGCGGTGGCTCATCCTTCTGGAGAATCCGCTTAGGCTGGCATCTCCGATGATCTCTCCATTTTTCCATACTACATAGAGAACGGAATGTTCCTCCTTATTTATATTCTGTATAAATTTCTCTTCCTCTTCTGTCGAAATAGGAAGCCCTTCTTTTCCAAAGGACAGATAATCTGTCTCTCCACCTACCTGTGCTAAATATGCGATGATCTTCTCCGCATCTTTCGGCGTAGCTTCTCTGATATCAAATTCTTCCATAACTGCCTCCAGCCCTTCTGTCATCTGTTAATTGATCTGACCTGCAATCATATTCTGGTTTTCTTTCATTCTCGTTTTCTCCTATCTCATAAAATTATATACTTTATTCGTAATCAAAAATGGTCTTAGTCTGAATATACTCCCCGTACTTTGCCTTCCATTCCTGATGAGCCGCGGAATCATCGTATACAGGCAGCGCCTCCTGAGCCATCTCCATCTCGATCATCAGGTCATGCCGGTTCGGTCTCGGCGTCACATTTTCATAAATGTTCACTGTATGGACGCCTTCGATCTGCTTCGTCCGATCGAAGATTTCCCGGATATCCGCAAGCATCTCTCTGCTCGCCTCGCTTTCCCTGGCCCATACATTTTCTTTAAACTTTACAATGATCAGGTGCTTCATATCAATTTCCCCTTCCTTGGAATGTTTTCTTATAAATTGTACCATAATATCCTTTTCTATAGGAAATATTCTTTCACTATTTTTTCCACCTGATCAATTGACAAGGGATTCTCTTTTGTCTCATATGTCAGAATCAGATTTATCCCTGGTATAATTCCGTTTTCACAATACATTTTTATTTTTTGGCAAGCTCTGTTTATATACTCCGGCTGATCCATCAATCCAAAATGTTCCCAATAATATACCTGTCCCGTTTTAGGGTGCCTGGCCGTAAAATCCGGATACAAAAAAGTGTTCTCGAGGACGAGTTTATCTTCATATCGAAAGGGAATTCCATTTGTGTACAAGACCTTATCTATAATAGCCTCTGACTTCGAACGCAGAAATTTTCCCTGTGTTCCTTTTACAATCAGGTTTTCAGGATGACTGCCATTTTTCTCATATTTTTCATTCATCCAATTCTCTAGCTCTTTTTTAACAGAATGTCTTCGTCCTCCTAAAAGCCGTTCATATTCCTCATTGTCCAACATTTTTTCCAACATATCTTTCTTACAATCCGCCTTCTGCATATACATCTGGCATGCCTGCAACTCTCTTTGTAATTCTTCCTTACGCAACTGGTAATATTTTTTTAATGTTAATTTCTTAGCAAGTTCAATTTCTTTCTTCGGCAAATATATCGTGGTATTCTGATTATGAAAATACCACTTATAGTTCTTATTATTCTTTGCTACAATAAGTTCTCCCGCAGGCATTTCCTTTTCCACAGCTTCTATATGACTTAATTCTTCCTTGATGTACTTTACACGATTTTGTATCTCCCAATAATTCGCAAACATATGATTCTCCCTTCTATTGTTGTATTGCATATCCCCATATTTTCTAAGAAGCGATGGTATTTCAGTTTCTTCCTGCCTCTCATACCCACGCTTTTCAAATGCCATGGGTATCATGCCTTCTTCCTGCCTCTCATACCCACGCTTTTCAAGCACCGTGGGTATCATGCCTTCTTCCTGTCTCTCATACCCACGCTTTTCAAATGCCGTGGGTATCATGCCTTCTTCCTGCCTCTCATACCCACGCTTTTCAAATGCCGTGGGTATCATACCTTCTTCCTGCCTCTCATACCCACACTTTTCAAGCACCGTGGGTATCACGTCTTATTTCCGCCTCAGGTACCCACGCAGGCGATTTCCATGAGAATCGACATTCACTGTCAGGGCTCCGTAATCCATGGTGCCATACCAGGGCACCCGGGCGTCCTCTAATCGCTGCAGCGTCTCGGCATGAGGATGACCATAGGAATTGTTGCGGCCACAGGATATGATCGCGGTGGCAGGACTGGCGGTGGCAAGGAACTCAGTGCCGGTGGAATAGCCGGAGCCATGATGAGCTACCTTCAGTATATCTACCCTGAACTTCCTCTGTCCGCGCTGTTCCTGCAATCTCCTGGTTGTCTGTAGCGACCGGGATTCTTGCAGCGACCGGGATTCCTGCAACGACTGCGATTCCTGCAACGCCTGCAATTTCTGCGTCAATTGCCGTTCCCCTTCTCCTTCCACATCCCCGGTCAGAAGAATGCTGATCTTCCCAATGGCAGATGCCCCACTTGCGTCATTGGCTTTCCTGTCGTCTATTGCTTCCTGCTTCATCTTCTTCGCAAATACCTCCACATAAAAGCATTCCGAATAGGCGTTGGCATCTGCAAGGGTCGTATTCTCCTCTGGGTGCAGACACAACAACCTAAGTTGACTGTCTCTGATCTCATCGCCGCATTTTATGTAGCTTACCGGTATCCCGGCATCCTCCGCCGCAGCCAGCAGCTGCTCAAAGGTTTCCCTGCGCTCCGACTCTCGGATCGCTGGTAGGAACAACTGCTCCGCAGTAATCCCCCATTCCTCACCATTCTCCATCAATTCCAATACTCCATTCATATGGTCTTCATCAGGGTGGGAAACAAATACACCGCGAAGAGATGAGATGCCACGGCTCTTGAGATAAGGCTTCAGCACATATTCCCCGATGTTCTTCCGGCTGGTGCTGCCACAGTCGAACAGATAGGCTCCCTGCCCGGTCTCCACCACGATGCCGTCGCCCTGCCCCACGTCCAGGAAAGTCACGCGACTCCCACAATCAAAATTTCCTGTGAGCAAACCAATCAATAATCCTAGGATCATCACAGCTGCGATCAGGTGCGGGACTCTGTTCCTATGCATCATCTCTCCCTTACAATCCCTTTTTCTATTCCTGATGCTTTCATCCGCTCCTCTCGTTATAAGACACCATGGGGTTCTCGCAGAATGCAGCCTGTCTCCCGGAACATTTTCCTCCCCATACGTTCCCCGTTTCTTCCATGCTTCCACATATTTTCTGCCGAAGACCAGCAGAAATATCCCGGCATAATAACATGCAATCTGCCATCTCTCAGGCTGCCCCACACACCATACCGCTCCCGGCAGTTCTCCGAATCTTTCACAGATCCACTCATACCACCACAGGATCAGACAATCCACCGTCCCCACAATACCAAGTCCCGGAATCAACGACAGGATTCCCCCCGCCACTACCGCACTCATAAATGGCAGCACCAACAGATTCAACAGTACCGAATAGACCGGGATCTCATAGAAAAACCATAACTGTACGGGCAGTGTAAACAGGATGACTCCCACACTGGCAGCAAAGCCTCCTTTGACCGCAGACACCATACGGCGAATTTCTTCATACGCCACCTTGCGCCAGCCTTCCCGGTACTTGTTTCTCTCATAGGCGGAATCACCCAGAATATCTGCCACGGTACGAAGCCATGTCGATATCCCTTTGACTTCTGACTCCGCATCTGCATCCCTTTCCCAACAACCCCTGGAAAACACCGGCGTCAGAATGCAGATCCCCAGCACCGCTCCGAAGGACATTAAAAAGCTCACATCAAAAAGTCGCTCCGGTTCCTGTAAGACGAGCAATAGTGCCATCAGTCCCAGCCCTGTCAACATGTCATAAGTCCTGCCCACAAATATCCCGAGCATCTGCAACAGATACATTCCGATGGCACGGCTGGCAGACACACTCATGCCCACCATCACACCATATATAAAAAGCAGCATTGCACCACCCACTGCTGCCGCCCTGACAGGTAACCCCAGTCTCTTAAGCAACCGGTATACCCCCATTCCAAGCAGAGTAATATGTAATCCCGAAATACTTAAGATATGGGCAATTCCGTTTTTCTGATACAGCGCCTTTACCTCCGCGTCCAGTTCCTCCTTCTCCCCAAGCAGCAATGTCTGCATAACGGAGGCTTCTTTCGCAGGAAAAACTTCTGCAAGCCTGTCATGCAACACCTGCCGGAATCCATACAGTTTTTCCCGCAAAAAGCTGTACTTCTCCCCTGCGGCCAGAATCTGTGCCTTCCGTACTCTGCCACCAATACCCTTGGCCGCATAGTATGCCTGCGCATCAAATTCTCCCGGATTGGTCGCGGTCGAAAACAAAACAAAAGTCCCTTCCAGAGCGATCTGTTGCCCGATCTTAAGGGTTTTCTCTTCTTCGGTTACAGCACCTGCAGTGATCATTGCCGTTTTCATATTTTCCAGTTCACATTGTAATTTTCCAGAATAGGAATATTCTTGATCGTTTTGAATAATAGAAATTGATTTTAGAATAATTTCTTCAGAACTTCTTGTGTCTATCCGTCCCGTGATCTTCACCGGACTTCCGTCAGGCGGCAGGCCGGTATCTTCACCGGTTCCCACCCCTGCCAGTATTCTCATTATTGCGATTATTGTCACGAGACACAAACACACTGTAAAAAGTGGTCGTCTCATTAAATTCCTTTCTGCATACGTCTTACGCGCCTGCACCACAGAACGGACTGTCTCTGCGATAAAACGCAAAGCAATCCATATCCGTAAATATTTACTGTTCCAATGTCGTAACATAATCCAGGTTTCTTTCAAACGTGGAATTGCTGAAAGTAGGAGGCACTTCGCCATTGACCAGAATCTGTACTTTATTGATATTGTCAAATTCTACCAGCGAATTCACGATAGAGTAAACTGCCACTTCCGTGGATACGTTATTTATCACCGTAAGGAAATTGGAATCCAGATTTACATAACAGATTCCATCCTTAGTCAGAATATTGACGATCTTCGTCTCCGGATTGATCACCGGATATAATCCCTCGATCTGTCCGCTGGGACCGGCGATCAGCTCTTCCACTACAAAACGCTCCAGAGGTGTATTGGTGGAATAATGCTTTTCTCTGTATGAAGCGATCAGTTTATCCCCAGCCGCATTGGCAAAATACAGCTTTACCTTCACCAGTTCGTAGGTATTGATCTCGTTACCGTCATTATTGATGAACTGATCGGTATTCATCCAGCCTACCAGCTCCCCTGCATTATCGTACAACTGGCTGTCCTCTACGGTAATGCCCACATACTTCACATTGGGCAGCTGTGTAAGCGTTCTTACGATGGCCGCACGCACCAGCACCTCCGTGGTGGGAGACAGTTCCGAATACGCCTTGTCTACGTTGATCAGTAGTTTTCCATCTTCTACTTCATAATCCAGGACCCGGAATCCCATATCCAAAGGTGCCTTATATTCCAGCTTTTCCGGAGTCGTCGAGAGATACCTCATGGTCTCATCCAACTGTTCGTCCAAAGTCTTCGTGTTCAGATACTGTTCATGTACCTCAACCTTCGTCTCCGCTGTATTGATATAATACATGGACATTTTCTTCCCGGTCTGGGGTTCTGGCGAACCACATCCAGTCAACAAAAACGACAACAGCAATATTCCTGTCATCATATAACTTACTATTTTCTTCATAATTCACAGTCCTTCTAAGACGCTATATACATTAGCGGAATCTTCACCAGGAAACAGGATCCCTGTCCTTCTGTACTGGTCACCGTAAGGGAGCCTTTGTGCATCAGCACCGCACTCTTCGTGATCGCCAGCCCCAGTCCGGTTCCTCCGATCTCTCTGGAATGGGACTTGTCCACACGATAAAAACGCTCGCAGATGTGTGCCAGGGATTCCTCCGGAATACCGATTCCGGAATCGCTGACTTCAAAAGTAAAATACTGGTGATCCGCATCCAGTACCACCTTTACCCAGCCATGATCCTTGTTGTATTTGATGGCATTTTCTACCAGATTCGTCATGATCAGCGTCATCTTCACCTCATCAACTTCCGCTACTACGGGGCGAACGCTCTCAAATACGACTTCCACATCTTTTTTCCGGGCGATAGGACGCAGTCTTTTCAGGATCAATTCTGTCAGATCATTGATATTCAATGATACAATGTTCAGGTCCTGTACCTTTTTATCCATCTTCACCAGTGCCAACAGGTCCGTGATGATCTGATTCTCTCTATCGATTTCGGATGTAATGTCTTCCATGAACTCACGATACAGCTCCGCAGGAGCGTCGTCCTGTGCCAGCAGGGAATCCGCCAGTACTTTGATGGATGTCATGGGAGTCTTCAGTTCGTGGGACACATTAGCTACAAATTCCTGTCTCGAGTCGTCCAGTGCTTTCATGCGTTTCAACAGTTGGTTAAAAGCATCCACGATATGTACCGTCTCCACATAATCAGGCACAGAGATGGTCTCATCACTGAATCCTTCCCTCACCGCATTGATTGCCTGGGTAACTCTGTTGAAAGGCATCGTCAGCACTCTGGACAGCAGAATTGCCAGCGCCAGGATTGCCACGATCATGATCACTTCCATGATATATGCCTTGCGGTTCAACACTTCCCTGGCATTTACAATACTGTCATTAGAAATACTGGTCAGCATGACACCTCGGATCGCATCGGGATTTTTTTTGCCGTTCTCGTCCGTGGTATTGGCTGTGGTATCCATGATGGGAGTAGTCATCTCTATGTAACCGTGCTCCGGGTCGTAGTGAGAGATATTTTCCCCCTGAAAGCACTTAATGACTTCCTCGGAAATGATCGTCTTCCCCTCACTGATGCCGTAGGTATCTTTTTCCACCTTAAAGTTTTTGTTAATGATCATCACACGGCCTTCGTACAGATTGGACAGCATCTCCAGCTCCGCATTGATGACCTCTCGGGAATTGCCGGTATCCTCTCTGACTCCGTGGCTGCTCAAATAATTATTGCTGACCAGGTGGTTCGCCAGGATCATCAACTGGTTCTGCACCACCGTGATCCGCTGTTCCACCGCCATATCCTCATAATTGCTTACGATACCGTGCCGCATGACAATACAGGGGACCAGTCCGATCACCAGAATCAGCAGGAAAATTCTTGCCCGCAGACTTCGCAGTTTGATCATGCTCTCCAGATTTTCCCATATCGTCGCGAATCGTTCTTTATTCCATTTCTTCACAATATAAAAACCTCATGTTTGTTCACTCAGCTCATGGACAGAATGCTTTGCCTGCAAGCAGTCACGCATCTTCTCTCCTCCATGACATGATATACGATTTCTCCGTGCTCCGCACTCTCGAAATCGCAACGCCCATTCGCATTCCGGACTTTCGTCCTTCTTGCTCATGTTCGTTCACTCAGCTCATGGACAGAATGCTTTGCCTGCAAGCAGTCACGCATTCTGTCCATGGCTGAGTTTATCATTAAAATAGTACCCGACTCCCCACTTGGTATGGACGTATCTGGGTTCGCTGGGGCTCAATTCGATCTTCTCCCGCAGTCTTCGGATATGTACATCCACAGTGCGTACATCTCCGGGATAGTCCGTACCCCACACGAGTTTTAACAGATTCTCTCTGCTGTATACCTTGTCCGGATTCAGCATCAGAAGCTCCAGTACCTCAAACTCTTTGGCCGTCAGGCCGATCTCTTTTCTCTGAATATAAGCTCTTCTGCCATCACGATCCAGCTTCAGATCTCCGCTTTCGAGAATACCGCCGCTCTCTGCGGGCGTTTTCTTCGGCTCCATGCGGCGCAGGATAGCTTTAATTCTTGCCTTGACCTCGAGAATATTGAAAGGCTTCGTTATGTAATCATCCGCACCGTATTCCAGTCCCAGAATCTTATCCATATCATCGCCCTTGGCGGTCAACATGATCACCGGTACATTGGAGAATTCCCGGATCTGCTGACAGACTTCAAATCCTGTCAGTTTGGGAAGCATGACATCCAGCAATATGATGTCGTATTCCTTGTTATGTGCCATCTCCAGTGCTTCCTCTCCGTCATAAGCACAGTCCACTTCCATATTGTCCTGTTCCAGACTGAAACGGATTCCCTTCACGATCAGTTTCTCATCATCCACTACCAGCACTCTCTTGCCTGCCATCTTCCTTAACCTCTTTATTTTACCTTTCTATTCCCTGTGTGTGATATTCTCATTGCACCGTAATCCTATCACATAACTTATCATAAGCATTCTGTTTGATCCCGGACACCTTCATAATGTCCTCCTTCGTCTGAAAAGCACCGTTTTTCTCCCGGTAGCGCACAATGTCCGCTGCCCTGGATGCTCCGATTCCCGGAAGCGTACACAATTCTTCCGCGGATGCCGTGTTGATATTCACGAGTCCCTCTTCTGCCGCCTTCCCAGCAGCTTCCAGTTCTTCCGCCTCCGATGCTGTGGGAAAATACAATTTCTGTCCATCTGTCACGATTTCCGCCAGATTGACATAAAAAGGATCCGCCTCCGTCGTCATGCCCCCGGCCAGTTCCAATGCCTCCGCGGCTCTGCTGCCCTCCGGCACCTCAACGACTCCCGGTGTCCGCACCGCACCACAGACATAGACATACACCGTCTGCGGCACGGCCACTCTGGTCTCTGCAGCCTGTTCCGCAGCTTCCAGCTCCGGGAATTCCGCAACGGATTCCCCGGGTGGAATCAGCACAATCGCTTCATCTGCTGTCCCACAGCCTGTCATAAATAACACGATGCATCCCAGCAAACCGATCAAACACCTATATTTTATTTTCGAAAAAAAATTAAAAACCATCATAGTCCCCTTCCTGTCGTTCACTCTCAGGGGATTGCCTCTCTATGCTGTCAACTTTCATTGTACTGGAATTATCCGGAATTTACAAGCCGTTTGTCAGCTTATTTCCACTTGAAAATTATGATACCTACGATTGCCACTGCCATGCCAACAGCCTTGCGCCACTCCCATGGTTGCTTCTCCACACCGAACCATCCGAACAACTCGATGATATATGCCACAGCAAGCTGGGCGATCACAATGAGCATCACCGCTTTGGCCGGTCCCAGGGCATCCATGCTCCGAATCACCGTATAGGTAATAAAAGCACCGATGGCACCTCCAAGCAACATATATTTCGGCTCCACCTGCGCTATTTTCAGAAAGGAAGTCCGCTCCGTACACAGCCATGCTCCCAGGCATACCAGCAACGCCGTGAACTGTACAAATGCACTTGCGGTCCAGATACCGGAAGACTTTGTGACCTGGGTATTGAATACCCCCTGAATACTCATCAGCGCTCCGGAGATTAAAGCAATCAAAAAACCGATCATAGGATTCTACCACCCTTTCTTTTTAGTAGTAGTCTATCCCAGGACCGGTTCTTTCATTCCTGTTTTGTCAATTCTCTGTATTTCCTAATTGCTGCGACATATTGTCCGCCAGCTGCTGCACCAGTGTCGTCACATCCTCGCCGTTCCACACCTTGGAAAACAGTACTTCCAGCTGCATCCAGAAATTCCCTGTCTCCAGCATTTTCGGAAGCGATACGCTGTCCGCATATTCATTGGCGAAAATCGTAAGTGCTCCATTATCCGCATTCTCCGCCGCATGAATGCTTGCAGGCATTTTACCGGAACGCTCATACAGTCCATCCGCATATTCTTCCGACAGATAAGCTGCAAAACGATCCGCAAGCTCCTTATGCTCCGAATAGCCATTGATCACCGCCGCTCCGGTAACAGACAAAGATCTGCTCTGAAGTTCGGCACTGACATCCGGCATACGGGCAATTCCGTAGTTAAATGTAAGACTGCCGTCTGCTTTTGCATCCTCCAGCCGCTTTACCACATCCGTCGTTCCGATGGTGAACATGGTCTTGCCATCAATGAAGTCCTGGATCACGGAATCATAGGTCACGGTATCTGACTCAATGAAGAAGAACTGGTTCAGCGCCTTGTATACTTCCAGACACTGTATGGTCTCCGGATTGTTGATGTTGATATCATTTCTGTCATCACCGGGATCGCCGCCTACGATCATGTAATTACCCACGATCCAGTAGTTGTAAAAGATATTGTTCACATCCCATTTCATGACGCCTTCGACACCCTCCGGTGCATCGAATGTATCCGCAATGTTCAACAGATCGTCCACCGTAGAGGGAAGTGCCTTGGTGAAATACTGTTCCGCCAGCGCGTTTACCGCTGCTTCATCCGCGGTAACCTGATCTGTGGTCTGATCCTCCGGAAGAGAATCTTCCTCGATGATCTCCTCACCTTCTCCTACCGGTTCATCATTGTCACTGCTGCCGGACAGCTCTTTTTCCGCCTGTTGTGTCGCCCAGGTGCGGAGATAATCTTCATTGTATACCAGTGCACTGGTATCAAAATACACAGGATAACCAATGATTTTATCGTCATAAGTCACCGCTGCCAGTGCTGCCCGGGAAAAATGATCCGTATCGCAGATTCCTTCCGTATCCGGCACCTTTGTCGCCAGACCCGCCAGATATGCCTTCTCCAGGGAGTCACTGCTTAACAGATAGATATCCGGTATCTGATCGGAATGCAGTGTCTCCTGATTGACCGCTTCCAGATATTCACTGTCGGAAGTCAGCACCGGGATCACACGGACCTTGTTCTGTTCTCCGAAAGACACTGCTGCCGCATTGATATAGCCGGACAGAGCTTCATCCGAATACCAGCAGTAGATGGTCTCTTTCCCCCGAAACAACTGCAGACGTTCTCCGGTATCCTGCGTCTGGCTCATTTCCTGCGTACTTCCGTAAACAGCTGCAGCAGCCATGGCGATCACAGCTGCTGTAGCAATCATTCTTTTTTTCAAAAACATAATTAACTTAAACCTCTTATTCGATACAGGTGTCCAAAATAGCGATCATTTCGTCCACGTTTTCTCTGGTAATGACGAGAGGAGGTACAAAACGAATAATATCCGCACCGGCATTGATCAGGATCAATCCCTTCTCCAATGCTCTGTTAATGATATCTCCCACCGGATGATCAAATACCAGACCCTGCATCAGGCCCACACCACGACGTTCCTGAATACAGTCGTACTTTTCAGCCAGCTCATTCAGACGCTGTTCCAGATAAGGAGCTACCTCTCTCACATGTTCTATTATATGGTCCTCTTCGAATAAATCAAGCACTTTTTCCACAGCGGCGCAGGCCAATGGGTTGCCACCGTAGGTGGTTCCGTGATCTCCCGCGGTCAGAGAATGCTGTGCAACCTTTTCCGTCATCATAAAAGCACCTACCGGCACACCGCAGCCCAGTGCCTTGGCAGAGGTCATGATATCCGGTTTCACGCCAAAACGCTGCCATGCATACATGTAACCGGTACGGCCCATACCACACTGGATCTCATCTAAGATCAGCAGGATATCCCGCTCGTCGCACAGATCCCGTACCTGCTTCAAAAATTCTTCCGTTGCGGGATACAGTCCACCCTCGCCCTGCACGGTCTCCATAATGATAGCACAGGTCTTGTCCGTCACCTGATCCAGCACACTCTGAAAATTATTCAGATCGGCGAATTTAATATGGCCGATCATAGGCTGGAATGCCTCACGGTACTTAGGATTGCCCGTCACGGACAGAGCACCCATGGTTCTGCCGTGGAAAGAATGGTTCATGGCAATGATCTCGTGATCTGTACAGCCGTCTTTCAGATAGGCGTATTTTCTGGCTGCCTTGATGGCGCCCTCCACCGCTTCCGCACCGGAATTGGTGAAAAAGACCCGATCCATGCCGGATACTTTTTTGATCTTTCGTGCTGCCTCGATGGCGGGCACATTATAATAATAGTTGGAAGTGTGGATCACCTTGTCGATCTGTGCTTTCAGTGCATCGTTGTATGCTTTGTTCTGATATCCCAGTGCAAATACGGCTATACCCGCTACAAAATCCAGATATTTTTTACCGTCTATATCATACAGATACACACCATCGCCCTTATCCAGAACGATCTGGTACCGGTTATAGGTATGCAGCAGGTCAGCTTCCGCCTCTGCGATATATTCTTTCATGGTGTCACTCATTTTTCTATTCCTCCTCATCGGATACGATCGCGGTACCGATACCCTGATTAGTGAAGATCTCCAGCAGCAGGCAGTGTGCCAGACGTCCGTCCAGGATATGTACGCGGTTTACACCGTTACGGATAGCGGAAGTACAGTTGTTTAACTTCGGCAGCATGCCACCGCCGATGTAACCGTCGTGGATCAGTCCCTCTGCCTCGGAGGCTGTCAGTCTGGAGATAAAGGTGGACTTGTCGTTGATATCCTTGTATAGGCCTTCGATATCTGTCAGGAATGCCAGTTTCTCCGCATGTACTGCCTTTGCGATCGCGCACGCGGCATCATCCGCATTGATATTGTAAGTATGATAATCCTTGTCCAGTCCGATGGGAGCGATGATAGGCAGGTAATCCTTCTCCAGCATATCAAAGAGGATATCGGGATTTACGCCGGTGATCTCACCCACATAACCGATGTCCTGACCGTCGGAATACTTTTTCTCTACCTGGAGGAGTCCGCCGTCCTTGCCGCTGACACCAACCGCCTTGACACCGAGCTCTTCCACCATGGTCACCAGGCTCTTATTCACCTTGTTCAGTACCATTTCCGCGATTTCCATGGTCTCCTCGTCAGTGACACGCAGACCGTTGATGAACTTTGCTTCTTTGCCGACCTTGCCGACCCAGCGGCTGATCTCCTTACCACCGCCATGCACAATAATGGGTTTGAAGCCTACCAGCTTCAACAGCGTCACGTCCTTAATGACGTTTTTCTGCAGTTCTTCGTTGCTCATGGCACTGCCGCCGTATTTTACAACAATGATCTTACGGTTGAATTTCTGTATGTAAGGAAGCGCCTCGATCAGCACTTCTGCTTTTTTCATTACCTGTTCCATATCTTTTTCCATTGTTCTGTCCATACCTTTCCGCAGATATCTGATCCGCCATCACTTATTTCTTCCGTATGTCGCGCACTGTCTTAGGAACGATAGTCTGCATTGATCTTCACATAGTCATAGCTTAGATCACAGCCCCATGCAGTCGCTTCCGCATCCCCCATATGCATATCCACCAGGGCGGTGACTTCTGGATCGGAGAGGATCTTCGTAGCCTCTTCCTCGCTGTAATCACATGCCACGCCATTACCGAAAATATGGATCTTACCGCTCTTACTCTCAAAATACAGATCTACATTTTCCGGATCGAATTTAGCTCCGGAATATCCCAGTGCACAGAGGATGCGTCCCCAGTTGGCATCATGTCCGAAGATAGCTGCCTTGGTCAGGGAAGAACAGATCACGGATTTTGCCAGGGTTCTGGCATCTTCCTTGCTGGCTGCATGGATCACTTTAGTCTCGAACAGCGCCGTTGCCCCTTCGCCGTCTCCTGCCATTTTTTTTGCCAGGAAGGTAGTGATCTCGTGCAATGCCTTGCAGAAGTTGTCGTAATCTTCACCCTCTGCGTTGATCTCCTCATTGCCTGCCATACCATTTGCCAGTACTAACAGTGTATCGTTGGTGGAAGTATCACCATCCACAGAGATCATGTTAAAGGAATCTACTACGTCTGCGCTGACGCACTTCTGCAACATCTCTTTGGAAATGTTCACATCGGTGGTTACAAAGCCTAACATGGTGCACATATTCGGATGGATCATGCCGGAGCCCTTGCACATACCGCCTAATGTCACGGTCTTGCCGCCGATCTCTGTCTCAATGGCAATCTCCTTGGAAATGGTATCGGTGGTCATGATGGCATGCGCCGCATCGGAACCGGCCTCTAAGGTGTCCGCCTTGGCTGCCACCAGCTTTTTGATTCCAGCGGTAATCTTATCTACAGGAATCTGCATACCGATGACACCGGTGGATGCTACCAGTACCGCATCCGTGGGCACGTCTAACAGTTCTCCGGCACATTTTGCTTCTGCCTCACAGCAGTCCAGCCCCTGTCTGCCGGTGCAGGCATTGGCGATTCCGGAATTGACTACCACTGCCTGTGCAAATGCGGAATGCTCCACGATCTGCTTATCCCACAGCACGGGAGCCGCCTTTACCACGTTGGAGGTAAACGTACCTGCCACGGTGCAGGGTGCCTTACTTACGATCAGTGCCATATCCTTACGATTCTGATATTTAATGGCAGCCTCCACACCTGCTGCCTCAAAGCCTTTTGCTGCGGTCACACCGCCCTGGATCTGTTTCATATTGGGATGCTCTCCTTTCGATTCCGTTTCTATTTATTAAATGCTGTAATGTTCTCTTCATTCAAAGTAAAATCATAATAGTTCAGGTCTTCCCGCTTTGTCCAGCCGATGCATTTCCAGAAAGCATTACCGATATCGTTCTGGGTAAAAGCGATCAGACTGACTTTATTGATGTGCTCCTCTTTCAGGGCATTCATGCAGTGGACCACCATGGCTTTTCCTATGCCAAGTCTTCTATAATCTTCTCTCACACATACATGATACAGGCAGCCCCGTCGTCCGTCATGACCGCATAGGATACCGCCCACTACGGTTCCGTCCTCCCCGACGGCTACCACACTGGTGCCGGGATTCCGGTGGATAAAACGCTCCACACCTTCCCTGGAATCATCGATACTCCGGATGCCGAAGCCGTGAATGGTCATCCAGAGGGCGTGCAGACCGTCATAATCTTCTATGGTCATTGGTTTGATCGTAAACTGTTTGCTCATTGATGTATGTAATCCTTTCGTCCTTGTCCTGTGTCTGCTTTAAGGGAAGCAGGGAACCAGCTCCAGGCCTTCGCTCTCGGGAAGTCCGAACAGCAGGTTCATGTTCTGTACTGCCTGACCGGCAGCGCCTTTTACGAGATTGTCCAGTGCACCCATCATAATGATGCGTCCGGTACGCTCGTCAATGACAAAGTTGATGTCCACGTAGTTGCTGCCTTCCACCCACTTGGTCTCGGGGCAGCTGCCCTTATCCAGTACGCGGACAAACTTCTCGTTTGCATAATATTTATCATAAATAGCCTTTACCTCTTCATATGTAGGAAGTGTGCCGTCCGGTTTTCTCTTCAGTGTTGCATATTCGGTTGCCAGGATCCCCCGGTTCATGGGTACGAGGTGCGGGGTAAAATTGATGGTCACCTGACAGTTGCCCGCATAGCCTAACTGCTCCTCGATCTCGGGAGTATGTCTGTGACTTGCCACACCGTAGGCTTTCATATTCTCATTCACTTCGCAGAACAGGTTTGGCACTTTGGCTCCTCTGCCTGCACCGGAAGTTCCGGACTTGGCATCCACGATCAGGGTATTCACATCGATCATACCTTCTTTTACCATAGGGTAAGCGGTCAGGATCGAGCAGGTGGTATAACAGCCGGGATTAGCCACCAGTCTGGTCTTCTCCGTGATCTTGTCACGGTTGATCTCGCAGAGTCCGTATACCGCTTCCTCGATGAACTGCGGCGACTTATGCTCGATGCCGTACCATTTTTCATAGGTAGCTACATCCTTGATACGGTAATCAGCGGACAGATCCACAATTTTCACCTGGGAAAGGATTTCCTCGGATAACAGTCCTGCCAGGAATCCCTGAGGGGTTGCGGTGAAGATCACATCCACCTGCTTCGCCAGTTCCTCCAGATTATCATCCTTGCAGATATCCTCCACCAGCTGAAACATGTTCTGGTATACCTGATAATACTTTTTATCTATATAGCTTCGGGAACCGTACCATACGATTTTGGCATCCTTGTGATTCAACAGGATACGTACCAGTTCTCCTCCGGCATAACCGGTTGCTCCGATGATTCCTACTCTGATCATTTTTTTACCTCACACTCATTTCATTGCATTTCTGTGTCATTGAATTGCTTCGCAGCAAGCCGTTCCCGCAATTCTGCTTTGGAACTGTTCAGAACCCCATTCGCAAAATCGCTGCTGCGCTTTTCCGATATTCATCTGACTCTGAATAGTTCCATGATACCACTTTCTTCCTAAATGTCTACTACTTTTTTCATTTTTATGCATGTTTTTTGGATTGATGTGTATATTTATGCACTTATTCATACTTTTCCTATGTTTTTATGCAATATAACAGAATAATATTCACTCTGCTTTTACCGTACTTCCTTTTCCGATTAAAATCTGCTACAATAAGTGTGTTGCGCAATGCAATCCGCGCATCTATTTTTTTAGCTTCTACGAGAGCGGAAATGAGGAAATTATGGCTTTTGACGGCGTTACCATTGCCTGTGTAATATCTGAACTGAAAAAAGAACTGATCGGCGGAAGGCTGTACAAGATCGCCCAGCCGGAGAATGATGAACTGTTACTGACGATCAAACAGCCCACCGGGCAGAAGCGCCTGCTGTTATCCGCAAGTGCTTCTCTCCCGCTGATCTATCTGACGGAAACCAATAAACCCAGCCCCATGACGGCCCCCAACTTCTGTATGCTTCTGCGCAAACACTTGCAGAACGGCCGTATTGTGAACATCTCCCAGCCGGGGTTGGAACGTATTGTGCATATTGACATTGAACATCTGGATGAGATGGGCGATCTGCGTCACAAGACACTGGTCATGGAGCTGATGGGCAAACACAGTAACCTAATCTTCTGTAATGACGATAATACCATCATCGACAGTATCAAGCATGTCTCCTCCGCTGTCAGCAGTGTCCGGGAAGTCTTGCCGGGACGTCCCTACTTCATTGCCCACACACAGGACAAGCTGGATGCCCTGACCTGCGATGAGAATACGTTCCGTGAAATGCTTGCCGCTAAACCCCAGCCGGTCTTCAAGGCGGTCTACGGAAGCTTCACCGGCATCTCGCCCGTACTGGCACAGGAATTATGTCATGAGGCCGGTCTTGATGGGGAACGTCCTACAGCGGCACTGACACCCACGGATTACCATACTTTATACGGAATCTTTTCCAAAATGGTCACTTCTATCAGGGAAGAAGCCTTCTCTCCATGCATCGCCTACACCGGCACCCGCCCCGTGGAATATGCAGCGGTTCCCCTGACGATGTATGGCTCGGGAGCGGATCATTTGGAATCCTACACTTCCATGTCCGCCCTGCTGGAGCATTTTTATGCGGAGAAAAATACATTAACCAGGATCCGTCAGAAATCCTCCGACCTGCGCCGTATCGTCCAGACAGCCCTGGAACGTGATATTAAAAAATATGACCTCCAGCTGGCACAGATGAAGGACACAGAAAAGCGGGAAAAATACCGCATCTACGGTGAACTGCTCAATACCTACGGTTACAGCGCAAAGCCCGGTGACAGATCCCTCACCGCCGTAAATTATTATACAAATGAGCCGGTAACGATCCCCCTGGATCCCACCCTCTCCGCCACGGAAAATGCGAAAAAATATTTCGACAAATACGGCAAATTAAAGCGTACTTATGAGGCGCTGTCCGAGCTGACCTGCCAGGTCAAGGAAGAGATCGACCACTTAGAGACCATCAGCACAGCACTGGACATTGCCCTGAAGGAAGAAGACCTGGTGGAGATCAAGGAGGAACTGACCCAAAGCGGTTACATCCGCCGAAAAGGCGGCACGAAAAAAGCGAAGATCACCAGCAGGCCCTTCCACTATTTAAGCAGCGACGGCTTCCATATTTATGTAGGGAAAAATAATTTCCAAAATGACGAACTGACCTTCAAATTCGCCACAGGAAATGACTGGTGGTTCCATGCCAAAGGCATCCCCGGCTCCCACGTGGTAGTAAAGACCGAGGGGAAAGAGCTGCCGGACCGTACTTTTGAAGAAGCGGGCAGACTGGCTGCCTACTATTCTAAAGGCAGGGAACAGGAAAAAGTGGAGATCGATTACGTCCAGAAAAAACAGGTCAAAAAGCCTGCCGGTGCTAAGCCGGGATTCGTGGTCTATTATACGAACTACTCCCTGATGATCGACAGCGATATCTCAGGTATCAAAAAGCTCAGCGACTGACCAGCCTATGCATCCGGCACCTAACTTTATGCATATTTATACTGTATATTTTCCGATTTATACATTTATGTGCATATTTTAATTTGTTTTATTCATTTTTATGATTTATTTATGCAACTTTTTTGCTTGCTTTTGCGAATATAATGTTGTATAGTAATTGTCAGAGCGTAACACACGATCCCAACATCTGATGCATTACGGATTGCTTCGTGCTTTTAGGCTTTTGCCCCTGGCATCATACACACTATAAAACGGAGGATTTTATCATGAAGGAAAAAGTAGTTTTAGCTTATTCCGGCGGTCTGGATACTACCGCTATCATTCCCTGGCTGAAGGAGAATTTTGACTACGAAGTTATCTGTGTCTGTGTCAACTGCGGACAGGCAGAGGAGCTCGACGGTCTGGAAGAGAGAGCCAAGGCCTGCGGCGCTTCCAAGCTGTATATTGAAGACGTTATCGATGAATTCTGTGATGATTATATTGTTCCCTGTGTCCAGGCTCATGCCGTATACGAGAACAAGTACCTGTTAGGTACCTCCATGGCAAGACCTCTGATCGCCAAGAAGCTGGTAGAGATTGCCAGAAAAGAAGGCGCTGTAGCTATCTGCCACGGTGCTACCGGTAAGGGTAACGACCAGATCCGTTTCGAGTTAGGTATCAAGGCTCTGGCTCCCGATATCAAGATCATCGCTCCCTGGAGAAGCGACAAGTGGAACATGGACTCCCGTGAATCCGAGATCGAGTACTGCAAAGCGCATGGTATCCATCTTCCTTTCTCCACCGATTCTTCCTACAGCCGTGACCGTAACATCTGGCACATCAGCCACGAAGGTCTGGAGCTGGAGGATCCCGGCAACGAGCCCAACTACGAGCATCTGCTTGTCTTAGGCGTAACTCCTGAGAAGGCTCCCGATGAGGGTGAGTATGTGACCATGACATTTGAAAAGGGTGTTCCCACTTCCGTTAACGGCGAGAAGATGAAGGTATCCGATATCATCCGTACCCTGAACAAGCTGGGCGGCAAGCACGGTATCGGTATCGTAGATATCGTAGAGAACCGTGTTGTAGGTATGAAGTCCCGTGGTGTCTATGAGACTCCCGGCGGTACCATCCTCATGGAGGCTCACCAGCAGCTGGAAGAGCTGATCTTAGACCGTGATACTTATGCATTCGAGAAGGAAATGGGTGCAAAGTTTGCAAGCCTGGTATACGAAGGCAAATGGTTCACTCCTCTCCGTGAGGCTGAGCAGGCTTTCATCGAGAAGACCCAGGAATATGTAACCGGTGAAGTGAAATTCAAGCTCTACAAGGGCAACATCATCAAGGCAGGAACCACTTCTCCTTACTCTCTGTACAATGAGAACCTGGCTTCCTTCACCACCGGTGATCTGTATGATCATCACGATGCAGAAGGCTTCATCAATCTGTTCGGTCTGTCACTGAAGGTTCGTGCCATGAAGCTGCAGGAGAACGAGAAGAAGCTTGGCAACTAATAATTATTCGGCGATTTTGTGAATAAAGCTATGAAATGATACAGTAAGAGGTGTCTATGATCACAATGCAGACAATTACTGCCATAGGACTGATCTATCTGATCGGTATCAACCTGGCAGGCTTCATTATCATGGGCGTCGATAAAAAAAGAGCCATCCGGGGTGCCTGGCGCATCTCGGAGGCTTCTCTTTTTTTAACGGCGCTATTGGGCGGCAGCCTGGGATGTATTCTGGGAATGCAGCATTTCCGCCACAAGACGAAGCACTGGTATTTCAAATACGGAATGCCGGCGATCCTTGTGGTACAGGTACTACTTTTTATCCTTTTATTCAAGTAAGAGTTATGCTATACTGATTGTATGAAGTCGGGGTCAACAGCCCCCGACTTTGATGCCTACGGATTGTTCCGTGCTACGCACTCCCACAATCCTACCCAATATTCGCATATCGTGGGATTATCATCCCACTTTTATGCTCATATCGGGGCGGGTCCTAAGGTCTTTCACCCACTTATGAGCAAGCTCATATGGGCTTAGACCTTTTGACCCTGGCATCATTGTATATAAGTTCAGTCTTTCATATTTACAGAGGAATAACATACACGGAGCAGATTCCGGATATCTGTCTCTGCGTGTATTTGGGAGGTGTCGATATGCATATAGCAGTATGTGATGATAATGTAGCCGACAGAAAACAGTTAGAGCGCTTGCTAAAGCGGGAATCCGACAAACGTGCTGCATCTACGGGGATCATTTATACCGATTCTTTTGGTAATTCTACCGCACTGCTGTCCAATCCCATGCAATACGATGCCTTTTATATCGACATGTGTCTGACAGAAGGGACCACCGGTACGGATGTGGTCAATGCCCTCACAGCACAGGGTGTCAACGCTCCCATTATATTATGCTGTTCCAAGATCAATTACAGGGAACAGACCTATCCGGAAAATGTCATCTTCCTAGATAAGCCCATCAAAGTAGCAGAGCTGGCGCAGAGCATTGACCATGCGCTGGAGATCATGGCGAAAGCAGTTCCCCTTATCGAGCTTCGTGAGGATGAGGATACCATCTATGTGACCGAACCGGATATTCTCTACGCTGAGGAAGAGGGCCGCAATGTCATCGTAACCCTGAAGGACGGCCGTACCGTAAAAGTCGCTACCACCGCCATCAATTTATTCTCCCAGATAGAAAATCATCCCACCTTCTTTGCCCCTACCGTTAGGGCCATCCTCAACGGCAGATACATGGAGAAGCTGGGATTCCGTAAAGTCATTATGTGCGATGGGAAAAAGTTCCCGCTGCACAGAGACTGCGTTGCTTACGCAAAACAGCTTTTGGCAGAGTATCATGTGTAACTTGAAAGTTAGTGAAGAAATGCTTTCGAATCCCCGTAGCTCGCATTGGGGCTACTGGTTTTTTGAAAGCTTTTGTACCAAAGTGCTCCAAAATCGTCAAAAAAGTACAAAAACATAGCATTTTGCATTTGGAAACAGTATTATTTTCGCAAAGACATGATTATCCTTCCGTTTGGTACAAAGAATTTAATTTTTTCTAGTTTTTTGTATCAGAAAAGTAATTTTATGCCAATTTGCGAAAATCATTTTTAAAGCAAATTTCTGGAATATTCAAGAAAACAGAACTCCCGGGGCGGACAGAATGCCTTCCGGGAGTTCGTCCGGTTAGCCAACGATCATTCACTAACTTTCAATATTACACCGTTACGATCACACCGCCGTCATTGGCGTACATGCTGCTGACGCCACGAGTGTCCATGATCAGGCAATCTCTGAACTGTACCTTATCCGTAAGAAGCTTTTTGATGGTCTCGGCGCGGTCCGGTGCATTACAATGGGCGATCATCAGTGTGCGATGTTGGGCGTCTCCGACTTCCTCTAAAATGATCTCTGCCATTCTGCGGAGTGCCTTCTTCATACCGATACTCTGTCCTCTCTGCACGATATTTCCCTTGTCTCCTGCCATAATGGGCTTAATGCTTAAGGTGGATGCCACCAGTGCCTTCACGCCGGTCAGTCTCCCATTCTTACGCAGAGTCTCCAGATTATCCAGTACAAAATACGTATGCATATTGCTGCGGAATTCCTCGATCTGTTTTACGATCTCTTCAAAGGGAAGACCCTGTTCCTCCAGTTCTACCAGCTTCTTCACGATCTGCGTCTCACCGCAGCTGGCGGATTCGGAATCGACGACATGGATCTGCTTCTTACCGTATTTTTCCCGATACAGATTCATTCCCAGCACGGCGCTGTTGTAACTTCCACTCAGATGAGAAGATAATGTAATGGCATATACATGTTCTGCCTCTGTACAATAAGCCTCCCGGAACTTCTCCGGGGAAGGGCATGCAGATCTGGGACATTGAGGAGATTCCGCTACTTTTTTCAAAAACTCTGCCTGATCGAAGCTCTCATCATCCTGGATTCTATAGTCTCCCACTTCCAGTCCCAGCGGAACGATCTCAAACCGGGGATCCTGCAGATACTCTTCCGGCAATTCACAACAACTGTCTACTACGATTTTGAAACTCATAATATCTGTCTCCATATTATTAATTATTTGTTATTTTTTGCAAACCATGCTATGTAGTTTTTAATACTACTTATAATAGCACGAAACATTTCGTTCGTAAAGCTTTTACACAAAATATTCATATTTCCTTTTTTCCGTACATCGTTTATACTATTTCTATATCGCATGACACCGGAACGCAAGATACAATCACCGGAGTAAGGAGCCTTGATGATCGCATTACAGATTACATCCACGAAAAATTTTATGAATCACCTGCTGGTAGCGGATACCTTTGATCCTTTTCTTCTGGAGGAAGCCACCATCAGCACCGCCCTCACCGTAACCATCGACGGGCATATCAACAAGGACTTCTATCCTGCTGACGAACGAGGCGAAGACTGTATTCCCTGGGAACTGCAGTCTTTTAGCAAAATAAAAGGACTGTGCTTTGACCTGATCAAGGGAAAACACACTCCTTTGTATTTTAAATTTGTGCTTCATATGCAGCCGGATAAAGCCGCTGCCATGCTTACAAAAGCCCAGGTGGACCCTGACGTCATCCGTGCCCTGGTGCTGAACATCCGCTACGATGGGGAAAAAACGATTCTCACCACCGGATGTGCTTACCAGACCTTCACCATGGACAAAAGTGCCGATACCGTCTGGGACAAGGCGCTGAAAAAATATCTGGATCTGAAGGGAATCTCTTACGAGGAACTTTGATCATTCCTTCATCTTCGGCTTACTGAGAAGACTTGCCAGATAACCGAAGATCAGCGCTGCCGACGTCCCCACAGCTCCTGCCCGGAAGCCTCCCGCAAAAAGGCCTAAAAATCCCTGTTCCTGCACCGCTTCTTTTACGCCTTTCATTAACACATTTCCAAAGCCAAGCAGCGGTACGCTGGCACCGGCTCCCGCAAAATTCTGAAAAGGTTCATACCAGCCAAGCGCACTGAGCACGGCACCGGTGACCACTAAAAGCACCATAATGCGTCCCGGCATCATCTTCGTCTTTTCCATCAGGATCTGCACCAGCGCGCAGATCAGACCACCCACCCAGAAAGCATTGATATAATCCATCCTCTGCGTTTCCTCCTTATATCTGTTTATGGACAGTCTCTGCACTTTTTCCTGAATTTATGCGTTCTTTATACGTTTACTTTTTGCCAAACCGGAACCACTCCGGCGGAAGCTGTACCAGGATCACAGCGGCAAATACGATAACACAGCCTGCGATCTGTCTCGTAGTCAGTGTCTGATCCGTACTTAAAAAACCGATCTTATAAGCGATCCATCCGGAAATGGTGGCAATGACGGATTCCAGACTCATGATGAGCGCTGCCACCGTGGGATTCAAGCCCTTCTGACCCACAATCTGCAGAGTATAGCCCACACCGCAGCTTAAGACACCGGCATACAGCAGTGCTCCCAGACCTTCCTGGATCTGTCCGAAAGTCGGCTGTCCCCAGATAAGCGCCCCGATGCAGCAGACGACACCGCACACTGTGAACTGGATACAGGATACCACCGCTCCATCGATTCTCGCTGCATAATGATCAACCGTCATGATCTGTATCGCAAAAGCAATAGCACATAAAAATACCATGATATCCCCTGCCCCCAGACACAATGATTCTGTCATGCAGAGCAGATACATTCCCACCGCTGCCATGCCGGCTGCCGCCCAGACCACCGGTGCTACCTTTTTCTTCAAAAAAACGCCAAACATGGGCACAAAAATAATATACAGGGTCGTGATAAATCCCGCCTTGCCGACACTGGTATACTTGATACCGAACTGCTGCAGGGTGCTTGCAATGGTCAGGAAGATACCACACAGAAGCCCTGCCCTGACATTCAGTTTCCAGTCTAATTTTGCTGCCTTGTCTCCCGCGATCTTCCGACTGATCAGAATATACACCAGAATACCGGCAGCGCCGATCAGAGAACGGACGCCGTTAAAAGTAAACGGATGCATATAATCCATACCCTTGCTCTGGGAGACAAATGCCATGCCCCAGATGGTGGCTGTCAGCAGAAGGATTAGGCTGTTTCTCGTTGTTTTCGCTCTTGTATTTTCCATAGTTGTATTGTTCGTTCCTTATATGATTCGTCCCTTATTGTTTTACGGTTATGTGAGCTTATCAGGACCGTTTTTTATATTTCTCAGCGATCTCCGCCACTACATCCCGCAGCATTTTTCCGCTACAGTCTATGATGATATCCGCATATTTCTCATACAACGGGGTTCTCTCATCATACAGATCCCGCAGGGTCTGACCGGGCTGCAGAGTCACGCCCCTGGCGTTCAGATCCCCCAGCCGTTTCTCCACTTCCTCATAGGGAAGCTTCAGATATACCACCGTACTGATCTCCCGCAGATGCTGCATGCCTTCCGGCTCGTAGCAGGCGCTTCCGCCGGTGGCAATGATGCTGTTCTCCAGATCTAAGGATGCATTCACATCGCTCTCAATCTGCCAGAAGCCTTCCACACCGTATTCCGTGATCAGTTCGTGTAATAATTTGCCGTGTCTGTCCTGAATCACCAGGTCGGAATCCACAAAACGTCTGCCCAGACGCTTCGCCAGAACGACTCCTACCGTACTTTTTCCCGAGCCCGGCATGCCGATCAGAGTAATATTATTTTTCATAAGTTTCTCCCACGTATACATAAGAAAATCGCCGCCTGCAAGCGACGATCTTCCGTCTTATTGTCTATTTATTGTAACGTTGCAGCCTTCCTTCACCACATTATGTCTGCCGTTTTTGCTGAATCGCTACGCGTTTTTACTGCATTATACTTCTGCAATGACTTCCACTTCACATAATACGTTTTTGGGAAGGGTCTTGACTGCAACACAGCTTCTGGCAGGATTCTCAGTAAAGTACTTTGCATAGACCTGATTGAACGCTGCGAAATCGCCCATGTCTGCCAGGAAGCAGGAGGTCTTGGCTACTCTGGTGTAGTCGGTGCCTGCTGCCTGTAACAGTTCGCCGATATTCTTCATTACCTGCTCAGCCTGCTCTTCAATCGTAGTTCCGTGAATCTCGCCGGTAGCGGGATCAATGGGAATCTGTCCGGATGCGAAAAAGATATTGCCCAGTACGATACCCTGGGAGTAAGGTCCGATCGCTGCGGGTGCTTTGTCTGTTGAAATCTTCTGTAACATAATATTCTCCTCTTTCTTCCTATAATTAATTCTTCCTTAAATCTGTCATCTGCGCCTTGAGCTGCCTGCTACCCGGCATGTTCCGAAATTTCTGCGACATCCCCGGCATTTACTTTGTCATGTCTACCTCCGGCTCATCAAATTCCGCCGTCACGTAGAATCCTCTGGAATTCTCCACAATATCCGCCACGACACCCTCCCGGTTCTTCAGGCGGTAGCGGAACGGAATATTCGGAGACATTGCCAGGGAAGGGTCTATCGTATAGTAATAGTTACTGGGCAGAAGTCCCTCCGTAACCGTGATCTTCTGTCCGACCTCCAACAGTCCCGGTCGTTCCATCTTAAATTCTATCCTGCGCATTCTGACTCACCAGCCATTCCCGGCATAATATTTTTCGCCGTTTGAGGTTTATTTTACCAGTAACTTACAGCGCTTGCAAGAGTGATTTCATTTCTGACCTGTTGCTTTTCCCTATATCACCACCGGGCTCTCCAATACTACCGCATGTGCGATCCCCGGCACGCTTTTGCCTTCATTAAAACTTGTCTTGCTGAGCAGGGCTCCGGTGGGGAGGAAGAGGACTTTTTTCCATTCGCCGGATTCCAGCTTCGGGAGAATATATGCTGCCAGAGTCACGGCGCTGCAGCCGCAGCCGCTGCCACCTGCATGGGTGTCCTGGGCATCTGCATCAAAGATCTCAATGCCGCAGTCCATGTGCCTGCCGGCAATATCTATTCCCTTCTCCCGTAGCAGATCGATCAGCACTGTCTGTCCCACGCTTCCCAGATCCCCGGTGATGATCCGGTCATATTCCTGTGGCTGCACATGAAAATCCTCCAGGTGGCGTTCGATGGTATCTGCGGCGGCAGGTGCCATGCAGGCCCCCATGTTCATGGAATCCTTGAGTCCGTAGTCCACGATCCGCCCGGGAGTCATGCCGGTGATGTGAGCTCTACATTTCTGATTCAGCCCCAGGGCAAAGGCTCCGCTTCCTGTCACCGTCCAGCTGGCAGACAGAGGTCTCTGGTTCCCATAATCTAACGGAAAGCGGAACTCCTTCTCCGCACTGGCGAAATGGCTGGATGTCACGCAGACCACATGCTCCGCATAACCTCCCGCTGCCATCACAGCTCCCAGTGTCAGCGCTTCCCCGCAGGTAGAGCAGGCACCATAGACTCCGAACAGGGGAATATTGTAAGCGGAAATGCCGAAGGAAGTGGCAATGCACTGTCCCAACAGATCACCGGCGAAGAGATACGAGACATCCTCTGCTTTCCACCCGGCCTTTTCCATGACCATGTAGACTGCATCCTTCTGAAGATTGCTTTCCGCCTCCTCCCAGGTCTTACAGCCGAAGAGATCATCCTCTCCCACCATGTCAAACAGGGCTCCTAACGGTCCCTCGCCTTCTTTTTTCCCTACAATAGCGGCACCGGCGATCACACACACCGGCTGCGCCAGACGGATACTGCTTCTTCCCACTCTCTGATTCATAATTTCTCCTTCCATGCGATAACACTGCATTCTTTTTTGTCAGTGTTCCCGCATTGTGGAAAAATTATCAGCCCTGCGCGGGCTAAACTGTGATTATAAAAAAATCTCCTCCAGCGCTCCGATCACCTTCTGCAGCACCTCATCCTCCATATCCGAATAGTGGATGACCAGGATCCCCCGGTATTTCTGCGCATCCGCAAAACAATATTCCGACAGGCAGTTGACCAGGATCCCTTGTTGTCTCGCTGCCCACTTGATCTCCACATCGCTTAAATCCGTCCGCACATGCAGCAGGAAATGGGTTCCCGCATCATCCTGGTATATATGGCTGATCTGACTTAAGGGTGACTCCCGAAACAAACGGCAGATTCGCTCCCGCTGCCCTCTGTAATCGTTGATCAGTCTCCGAATGTGCCGCTCAAAATATCCCCCTTCCAGAAAAGCCGCCATGGCATATTGTTCAAAACCGGATACCGTACAGGAATAGAAATTCATGGTGGAAATATACCGTTCCATCAGCTTCTCCGGCAGCACCATATAGCCAATACGCAAGGACGGTACCATGGTCTTGGAAAAAGTATTGATATAGATAACCCTGTGATTCCGATCCATGGACTGCATGGAAGGGATGGGTTTGCCAACCATGCGGAACTCACAGTCAAAATCATCCTCCACGATATAACGTTCCGGCTCCTCTGCCGCCCAGCGAAGCAGCTCCTGCCGTCTTCCCACCGGCATGACCAGTCCGATGGGAAAATGGTGTTCCGGCGACACATGCGCCACAGTAATGCACTTTTCCTCCAGCTGCTCCACCTTCATTCCCTGTCCGTCGATGTCTACATAATCCCATGTCACGCCGCCCACTTCATATAATTTCGTAATCTTGCGGTAGCCCGGATTCTCCACGCCGAATTTTGCATTTTTTCCAAGGAGCTGTAACAGGCGGCTGTATAGATATTCCGTTCCCGCACCCACAATAATATGATCGGGCGATACCTGCATGCCACGGTACCTGTACAAATGCTCCGCGATTGCCACTCTTAATTTTTCCACTCCATTAAAAGGAACTGTCTTAAGCAGAGACGTATCGTAATCCGTCAGGGTCTGACGCATGATCTTCGCCCAGGTGGCAAAAGGGAATTTATCGTATTGAATATTATTCGCCGTCAGATCCGCCAGATATTCCTCCTCACGGAAGCAGGTCACAAAGGAAGCATACGCTGGAGCAGCTGTGTTCTTCACCTCCAGACGATTGACAAAATATCCTCTCTTCTCCTCCGACCGGATGTAGCCTTCCAGCAGAAGCTGTTCATAGGTATTCTCCACGGTCTTGACACTGACCTGTAAGTGCTCGGCAAACGCCCGCTTCGAAGGAAGTTTCTCTCCCGCCGCCAGCCGTCCGCTCAAAATATCTGCTTTCATCGCTTCATATAAGTATTCATACATAGTTTTTCTGCCACGAGCAGTCAGGTCATAGGTCAGCATCTGGTATCCTCATATTTTCTTATTTTGGTTATTTAAAAGAGGTCAGTTTTTATTATAATGAACTTATAAAGTAAAAGCAAGCAGGAAGGAAAACAAGGAGGATTAATATGGGCGTATATGCAATCACCGGCGCATCCAGCGGGATCGGCGCCAAGACAAAAGAACTGTTACAGCAAAGAGGACATGAGGTCATCAATATCGACTTAAAAGACGGCGACATCTGTGTGAACCTGGCCACTCCGGAGGGAAGACAGACTGCAGTAGACAAGCTGCACGAGCTGCATCCCGAAGGTCTCGACGGCATGATCTGTAATGCCGGTGTCTCCGGTGCCTGCGGCAATCTGGAGCTGATCATTTCCCTGAACTATTTCGGGACCGTAGCCATTGCAAAGGGCGTCTATGACCTCCTTCAGAAAAAGCACGGCAGCTGCGTAGTCACGGTATCCAACACCATTTCCCAGGGTGCCGGACGGAAAGATATCGTAGATCTGTTGAATAACATCGGTGATGAAAAGAGAGTATTAAGCCTGGTATCCTCTATGGATTCCACCAACCTCTCCGTAGGCAACAGCCTCTATGTATCCACCAAGTACGCTCTGGCAAGATGGGTCCGCAGAGTCTCCGCTACCTGGGCAGCCAATGGTGTCCGCATCAATGCGGTAGCTCCCGGCAACGTACATACTGCCATGACCGCTACCATGAGCACCACCGCGAAGATGGCGCTGAACGCTCTCCCCATTCCCACCAAGTACGGTCAGGAATGTCTGATGGCACCGGAAGAGATTGCGGAAGTTATGGTATTTTTAGCTTCCGATTCCGCCAGAGGCGTCAACGGCAACATCATGTTCGTAGACGGCGGTACCGATGCACTGTTAAATTCTGAAAAGGTATATTAAGGAGGAACGTACTATGAGACCCATTGAAAAATATGTAGAAGCTATGGAAAATAAAGATTTTGCCGGACTTGCAGAGTTGTTCACCGAGGGCGGCATTCTGTGTGACTATTGTACCACCTCCGCTTCCCAGCAGGAGTATCACATCTACGGAAAAGAAGCCATTAACATGTTCTTCCGTAATAAATTCGGCTTCCGCCGTTACTCCATTTTAGATGCTGAGGTCGTTAATGACGAGCAGGCAGAATTCATTGCCAATTTTGGTGGCTACAACATCATGGCTATCGCCACGGTCCGTGAGACCGATGAAAACGGTCGGATCCAGAGACTGACCGTCAGACCGAAATAAATTCACCTATCCCTTATTCTTTTCTCTAATATTGCAGTAGCCCCGGCTGTCCGCTCGGGGCTACTGGCTTATAGAAAATCTGATTCGCTTCTGTTACTCCGGTGCACTTCCCGAAATCACATAATTAGTCACGGCATACAAAATTTCTCCGTTATATTCCACTCTCGACCAGCCGGAGGCTTCACTGTATCCGGTACGATGCAGGTTGGTACCATTCCGCACCTGGGTACGCACAGTACTCTCCCCCTCGCTGGTGCTGGGTTCTGTCCGCAGGTTGATCAGATCCTTGGGGGTAATGTAGTCATCACAATCCACAAATACGATCACTCTGCCGTCCTGAGTGCTGACACGATTCGGGTTCGACGGTTTTTCCGGAGTCTTGTACGCAAGGTCCGTGGTCAGATACGCTGTCACCGCATATACCGTCTGCCCATTGTATTCCAGTCTGGACCAGCCGGCGGAATCGTTTCTGCCGGTACGGACCAGCGTCTCTCCGTTTTTCAGCTGTCCCACCACATTTCCTTCGTCTCCGGTATAGGGAGTACTGCGAAGGTTAATTACATCTTTGGCGGTGACGGTCTCGTTCACATCTCCGAATGTCATGGCGTTTCCTTCCGCAAGAGCATTTCCGGCACTATTGACATTTGGGATCTCCGTAGCCGCCGGTGCCTCTGTCGGCTGTATTGTTGCTTCCGGGGTTGCTACCGGGGTCGCCTGCGGAGTCTCTGTCGGCGCTGCCGTAGGCTCCGGTGTGGTAATCGGTTCTGTGGACACCTCAGGTGCCATTACCGTCTCCGGGATATCAGTAGCCTCTGTCGTCTGTGCTTCCGTTGCTGTCACCAATGCGTCGCTGTCTCCCGCTCCCCCGCTATGACTGCTTAATTTCCATAGTGGAATGCAGATCAGGATCGCCAGGATCATCATTCCCGCAAACACCGGGATCATCCATGGTCTGAAGCGGAATACCACCTCTTCATCCTCATCAAAATCATCCTCTTCCCGGTACTCTTCATAGTCCTGATCCTCCGCAGGCTCATTTACAAGTTCTTCATAATCAAAGCTATTTCCTTCCGGCTCTCTTTCCGAACTTCTGTTATCTTTCTTATCCATGGTGCATCCTCCTTCCGCCGTCATTAAGCTGATTATATACTCTCATCTTTTGCAAAACAAGTCTCTTTTCCTGTCTTTGCAGATATGTTATACTGATCATAGTATTACAAAATCTGCTCAGGAGTCATTCCCCTTATGAAAAATATTTTTGCGAAATGGAAACCATATATTTTCCTTGCGATCCTGCTACTCAGTCTGATCCCTCTGATCTGGCTGGGACGCTACGATTATCCCACCGGCGACGATTATTATTACGGTGCGGAGACTCATCTGGTCTGGCAGCAGACAGGGAGCATCATACAAACGCTTGACGCTGCCTGCGCAGGTGTCGCAGACAGCTATCAGATCTGGCAGGGAACCTATTCAGCGCTTTTCCTGATGTATCTGGCACCCAATGTATTTTCCAATACCGCCTATCATCTGGTGACTTTCGTGATCCTGCTTTTATTGTGCGGAGGTATTTTTTATCTGCTGTGTCCTCTGTTCCGCCGTTTTCTGCCGGGAACTTGCGGAGAATGGATCACCGTTTCTTCCATTCTCAGCTTTCTGTGTATTCAGACAGTGGAATTTCAATGTGACAGCTTCTACTGGTACAATGGCTCCATGTATTACACCGGTTTCTTTGCCGTGACACTGTTTTTCCTCGGCACACTGTTTCGCTACCTGGACAATGGAAAGCGGATCCTGTTGCTTCCACTACTCCTGTTCGCTGTCTTTTTGGGCGGCGGCAACTATGTTTCTCTTCTTCCCTGTATGCTTCTGTCAGTAACCATAACACTTCTGTTACTGTTACAGAAAAATAAAAAAGCATATATCTGCGGGATTACTTCTGTCGTTCTCCTGTTGTCCTTCGCCGTAAGCGCCATAGCTCCCGGCAATCACGTACGTCAAAGCGGCATGTGGAAGATTCCTGCCTGGAAAGCGATTGCAAAATGTCTGTTACAGGGCATCCGTTATACCCTTGCCTGGACGGGATTGTGGTGGGTGCTTGCCGCGCTGCTTCTGCTGCCGGTCTTCCTGCGGATCCTGCAGAAGAAAAACGGAGCATTTTTCTCCCACCCTATTCTGTTTACCGGTTATGCTTACGGACTGTTCTGCTCCATGTCCTGTCCCCTGTTCTATACCATGAACTCCACGGGACCGGGCCGGGCGGTTGCCATCGTCTATTATATGTTCCTACTGATCAGTTTTACCGTATTCTTCTATTGGATCGGCTTTGTGCTTCTGAAAATGCAGGCACGACCGAACCCCCCGGAGAGAATAGAAGTCTCAGGAAAGCTTAACACCGCTCGTTATCTTGCTATGGCAGTTCTGTTATTCAGCATCCTCTGTACCGGATTGTGGCAGGAAACTTCCGCCATGAAAGCCATCCGGGTACTGACAGATGGGGAAGCCGCTGCCTACGCCGCGGAATACGAAGACCGTCTGCTTCTCCTGAATGATCCGGAGGTTACAGATGTGGTCCTGACACCGTTTATACATCAGCCGGCGTTGATCTATACCGGTGATCTCCCCGGTGACCCGGAAGATCCCACCAGCAGGAAGGTCGCTCAGTATTTCCAAAAGACATCGCTGTATGTCAATTACGGCAACAACTGATAATAAATGCCTGCGTATTCAGTGTATATAAAAAAGGACGTCTCCGGTCTCCGGAAATGTCCTTTTTCTTAATAATTCGTCTTTATTGTCCTTCGTATTTCTCGCTCTGCATCCGGATCAGCTCCGCATCATCAAAGTAGTTGATACGCATTGCACTCTTCACCTCAGCCAGAGTCTGCGCTGCCACTTCACGTGCCTCATCACTGCCTTTTTTCAGGATATCATAAACTGCGGGAATATCCTTCTCCAGTTCTTTTCTGCGGTTACGGATCGGTTCCAAAGTCTCCTGCATAACATTATTCAGGAACTTCTTCACCTTCACATCTCCCAGACCGCCTCTGGTATAGTGTGCTTTCAGTTCGTCCAGATCTGCATAATCCGGCAGATATCTCTCAAAATGCTCCTGCCGGCAGAAGGCATCCAGATAAGTGAATACGGTGTTGCCTTCCAGGTGTCCGGGGTCGCTGACTAACAGATGCTCCGGATCGGTGTACATACTCATGATCTTGGTGCGCACATCATCTGCACTGTCTGACAGGTAGATGCAGTTACCCAGGGATTTGCTCATTTTTGCCTTACCATCGATGCCGGGCAGTCTCTGGCATGCTTCGTTCTCAGGTAAAAGTGCCTTAGGCTCTACCAGTACCGGTGCATATACGGTATTGAACTTGTGCACGATCTCTCTGGTCTGCTCGATCATCGGCAGCTGGTCACCGCCTACCGGAACAGTCGTTGCCTTAAATGCAGTAATATCAGAAGCCTGGCTGATCGGATAGGTAAAGAAACCTACCGGAATGCTCGCTTCGAAGTTACGCATCTGTATCTCGCTCTTAACAGTCGGGTTTCTCTGTAATCTGGCTACGGTCACCAGATCCATATAATAGAAAGTCAGCTCACACAATTCGGAGATCTGAGACTGAATGAAAATCGTAGCCTTAGCAGGATCCAGTCCACAAGACATGTAATCCAGTGCCACTTCGATTATATTCTGGCGCACCTTCTCGGGATTCTCGATATTATCTGTCAGAGCCTGTGCATCTGCGATCATGATAAAGGTCTTCTTATATTCGCCGGAATTCTGCAGCTCCACACGTCTCCTGAGAGATCCAACATAATGTCCTACATGTAGTCTGCCGGTGGGTCTGTCGCCCGTTAAAATAATCTTGTCCATTTCATCCTCTCAATCCGCCGCCAAAGCAGCTATACATCATTAGATTTATCATACCATTTTTTCCACAGTAGTACAACGGGTCCGAAAAACTTTTTCCTACCTTTCACTCTATCCGCACTCGCCGCTGCGCAGGGATTTCACCAATAACGGTATCTCGAACAACAGCATCACGATCCAGCCGATCATGTTGGCCCACGCCAGACTGGCGAAGTCCATATGCAGCAGACGCAGCATCACGAATACCGCCACAACTCTGCCCAACATATTCATAAAGGTGCTGTACAGTGTCACCTTCAGATCGCCGATGCCACGGAAGAATCCCTGGATTCCGTTGGTCATTCCCGGCAGGATATACATCCAGGAGATCAGGTGCAGATAACTGATTCCGAGAGATACCACCTGCGCATCCCCATCCTCGGCGAACAGAGTCATGATCTGCGGAGCCAGACCCCAGATCACCGCAAACAAACCGATGGAATAGACCAGCTCGATCAACAATCCTGTCTGAAAACCTTTCTTCATGCGCTCTTTGTGTCCGGCGCCCTTATTCTGCGCCAGGAAAGTCGTCATGGCATGTCCGATGTTCTGCTGCGGCGTATAAGCGAAATCATCCACGCGGTTCACTGCGGTAAATGCTGCCATAACCGCCACACCCTGCGTATTGACTACTGACTGAATGATGAGCTTGCCCAGCTGTAAGCATACCTGTTGCATGGCACTGGTGCTGCCGTAGCTGACCGTCTTACCAAGCAGGCTCTTATCAAAGACCCACCACTTTTTTCCAAGGCATAACAGTGGAATCTTTTTCTTGATATAAATGCCGCACAGCAGGCAGCACAGGCCCTCGCTGCACACTGTGGCAATGGCACTTCCTGCCACGCCCCATCGTAATACCACCACGAAGAACAGATCTCCGAAAATGTTTAAAAAAGCACTGGTTACCAGAAAATACAACGGTGTCTTACTGTCTCCCAGCGCCCGCATGGTGTTCGCCAGGAAATTATAGATAAATGTAAATATCAGTCCCAGGAAAATGATCCGAAGATATACCGCGGCTTCCGGAATCGCAGTCTCCGGCACCCGGATCAGCCGAAGCACCGGTGTCGCAAGCAGCAGCATGAGCAATGAAAATACCACAGAGAATCCGCAACCTGCCAGCATGGTGGTGCTGATCTGCTTCGACAGAGTATCATAATCCCTGGCACCATACTGGGAGCTCATTAAGACGCTGGCTCCCATGCACATTCCACTGATCAGTAGGATCGCTATATTCATGATCGGTGTGGAAGTTCCCACTGCTGCCAGTGCCTGCTCTCCCACGTATTTTCCTACGATCACGGAGTCCGCAGCGTTGTAGGTCAGCTGAAACAGATTGCCCAGTACCAGCGGAATCGTAAACGATACTAAAGGCAACAGTATCTTTCCCTGGGTCATATCATGTTTCTCTATCGTACTCATTGCCTATTGTTGTCCTTTCGTTTTCATTTTCTCTAAGGATGGGCTCTTCTGTTTTTCTATAAGTGTCTCTTCCCGATCTTGTTCTGCTTCTTCCATGCTGTCCTCTGCACCGGACGCCTCATTGCCGCTTACAGCGGGCTGGCTTCTCTGCTTCTCATCCATGCTGTCATTGTTTTTTGCCGCCTGCAGATTCCCTGTAACAGCGCCATCCGCGGCTGCCGTCACCTCCGTCACAGCACCTTCCGGCATATCTGCGGTCACTTCTGCCATCTCCGCCTCTTCTGCGGCATTCTCTGCCTGCGCCGCTGCAAAATTTTCCGCCGGTGCCGCACTTTCTGCGCCTGCGCTGTATGCTGACTGCGGTGCCGCCGCGTCATTGCTTGTACTGTCTGCCATTTTGGAGCTGTTGCGTACTGTCACAAACACAGCCCCCATGGCCACGAAGCAAAGACAGGCTGCCGCAATGCGGGACACATAGTATAGCGGAAATCTGCGTATTTTCCCATTTGCTTTCCGCTTTTCCACACCTTCATTCTGTTCACTCCGATGCAGTAATTCCTCCTCTACACCGGACAGGGCACGGAACAATCTTTCTTCTTTTTCTCTGTTTTGCTCGCTCATCTTCTCTTCCTCTTACAAGACAATTCCCTGCTGTTCCAGATATTTCTGCAGCTTTTTCCTCGTGCGGAACAAGGATGTCTTCACCGTATTCAGATTCATGCCATAACGCTCTGCGATCTGGGCATACTCCTCCACGAACCAGTACCTTCGTAAAAAAACATTACATTCCTGTTCGGAGAGCGTATGCAGGAAAGCATTGATGCTCCGCTCTAACTCCGCTGCTTCCACAATACTTTCCGTATCGTGAGCTGCGGGAATGCATTCCGCCAGTTCATCCAGTGCCATATCCATCGTGCCGTTTCCCCGCTTCTGTGCATGACGCCCCTTCCATCTATCAAACGACAGATTGCGGGTAATTGTTCCCAGAAAAAGCTCCAGACGGTTCGGTTTTTTCGGTGGAATGGCATTCCACGCCCGCATCCACGTATCGTTTAAGCACTCCTCCGTGTCTTCCCTGTCATGTAAAATATGGTAAGCGATGCTGTAACAGTATTTTCCATAGGATTTCTGTGTCTCTGTAATAGCGCGCTCGTCCCGCGCCCAGTAGAGATCCAGTATGGCTGTATCTTCCACAGGTCTCTCCTTTCCAGAAAAGGCACTGCCGCAAATATCTGCAGCAGTGCCCCCATATTCTTCGTGTATCCCGTAATGTCCCCGGCTTCCTAGATCTGGAACTTCTTTGCATTCGCATTGAGCTCGTCTGCGATCACATTCAGCTGTACGGTGGCCTTCCGGCAATCCTCCACGATCTCTGACAGCTGATCCATCGTCGCCGCCGTCTCCTCGGTGCTGGCTGCATTATTCTGGGAGATCTCGGTCAGACTGTCGATCTTGTCCGCTACATCTGTCCGGTATGCTTCGATATGATCCAGCTCTTCGGAGATCACGTTAATCTCACCGACGACATTCTGAACCTCCTGATTCAGGGTGTCGAATACCTCCAGTGTATTGCCCAGCTTCTCATTCTGCTGGTGGATCTCGCCGACTACGCCATTCATAATCTCTACGCTCTGGTTGGAATTGCTGATCAGGTTCTCCACGATGCCGCGGATCTTGTCTGCGGATTCCTTGGACTGGTCTGCCAGACCACGGATCTCTTCCGCTACGACTGCGAAGCCTCTGCCCATCTCACCGGCTCTCGCTGCCTCAATGCTGGCATTTAATGACAGCAGGTTGGTCTGGTTCGCAATACCTGCGATGATATCGGTAGCTGCCTGAATCGCCTGTGCGGACTCGTTGGTGATATTGGTCTGCTCCTGCACCTGATCCACCGACTGCTGTGTATGAGAGCTGATCTTCAACAGTTCCTTCAGGGTGCTGTCCACGGTGGCATTGCTTTCCTTCATGTTGGCAGCACTGCTGCTCAAAGCATTAATACTGTCTGCCGTACGGCCCAGTGCATTGCTCATCTCGTTCATGCTTTCGCTGACTTTCTGGGTATCCGCCGCCTGAGTGGTAGCGCCCTGCGCAATCTCGTTGACCGCGGTATTGACTGCGGAAATAGACTGTCCGATACTGTCAAAATTGCTCGAAAAAGTTCCGGTGAATTCATCCATCTCTTGTATGGAACTGTGGATATTGGTAATGATCCGGGAGAAGCCTACCACAACGGAATGCACCGCTCTGGCAATTTTGCCGACTTCATCGGTTCTGTTTACCAGCTTCGTGGAGATATCAAAATTCAGCCTGCCTTCAGCCACCTGATCCAGATTGCTGACCACACCAAGCAGTGCTCTGGAAATCAGACGTACGACTAAAATCGTACTGATACAGAAGATCAGTGCCAGCACATACATAAAGATCGTATTGGATCTCACAATGCCGGAATACAGTTCTTTCACGTGCTCCACCGGGATCGCCACTGCCAGAGCCCCCGCTGTCTTGCCGTCGGTTCCGGTAATCGGTGTCAGATATGCATAATATCTGGTATCCCCCAGCTTCAGGGAAGTGTCAAAATATTCCGATCCTGCCAGTACTTTGGATGCCACAGAATCACTCAGTACGATGCCGGAATAGTCAAAGCTTGCTGCTGCCGCTTCCTTGTCCCAGAACAGTACCACATCTACGTTGGTATTGCTCGTGAAATTCTGGAAAAAGCTCTGATTCTCTGTAAAATTGATCTCGCCCTTGCAGAGACTGCCGTTCTCATAACGGAAGCCCTCCCCAGAAGCGCTGTCCAGATTCAGCTGCATCGCATATTCCGTAGCAGCCAGCTCTTCCTTCACAAGCGTTTCCGCGGTGTTGTTGCCGACTGCCTTCAATGCCAGCATCGCAAAAAATATGATGACCAGCATCGGCATCAGTACCATCGCGAGGATCTTGACGATCAGATTTGCTCCCTTTTTCCCCTTGAGATCTTTCATGTTGTCCAGTGAGACAGTTTCCCCTTCTGTCTGTTCCTGTTTTACCGCTTCTGCCATAGATAAAATAACCTCCTTTGTACCCTTATGACCTTTGTATATTCTTTCTAAAATGAACTGCCGGGAACAGCCCCTGACAGCTTAATAGATAAAAAGATTATAACGCACTCCGGTTGAAAAAGCTATTCTTTTTGTGCTTTTCCCTCCTGAATGAGGTCTTTGATCACCTCTCCACCGATGATCAGCCCCGCCACGGAAGGGACAAAGGAAATACTGCCCGGAATTGCTCTCCGGTCGGTGCATTTATGGACGGTGCCGGGAGGACAGACGCAGCCCGTCCGGCAGCTGGTTTCCATAGTTTCGAGAGGCTTCAGGGAAGCTTCGGTAGAGTAGACAACCTTCAGTTTTTTCACACCGCGTTTTTTCAGCTCTCTGCGCATGACCTTTGCCAGCGGGCACATGGTAGTCTTATAGATGTCCGCCACACGGAACTGTGTGGGGTCAAGCTTATTGCCGGCACCCATACAGCTGATGACAGGGACTCCGGCCTCCTTTGCGCGCAGGATGATCTCGATTTTTGCAGTCACAGTGTCCACGGCATCCACGACGTAATCGTACTGGGAAAAATCAAACTGATCGGCAGTCTCCGGGAGATAGAAGCATTTATGTCCTACCACCTGTGCCTCAGGATTGATCAGATGAATCCGCTCCTCCATGACATCTACTTTGTATTTGCCGATCGTCTGACGGGTAGCGATGATCTGGCGGTTGATATTCGTCAGACAGACCTTGTCATCGTCAATGAGATCAAAGGCGCCGACTCCGCTGCGGGCAAGGGCTTCGACGACATAGCCGCCGACTCCGCCGATCCCGAAGACGGCGACACGGGCGTGGTAAAGACGCTGCATGGCATCTTTGCCGAGGAGTAATTCGGTTCTGGAAAATTCGTTTAACATAGATGTAGATTCCTTTTCTTATAACTATATTTAACTATATTGCACGCAGCTGTGCTGTCCCCCTTTCATCCAGCACAGCAAACACTGCACGGTCAGGGAACCGGATCGTGAAAATTCCAAGTATAAAAAAACATGGGAACTTAAAGGTTCCCATGCTTTAGCTTATTTTTATTGTTCCTACTAGTATACTGGGAATACTCTCGTAAGAGTATATCACATCTTTAGAGATTGTCATAGAGTCCCTGAATAAAATTTTTCACCTGGAGGTTGTTCTCAGGCGTGGTATCTTCGAGGGTAGCATGGATGTAGGGTTTGCGCTCTTTCATGAACTTAAGGATGGAGGTGTAGTCCATCTGTCCGAGACCGCAGCCTACGGATTTGAGCTTTCCGTCCTCGGGAATAAAGTCTTTCAGGTGTACCATTGCCACATCGGGTCCTAAGACATCGATTGCCTCATCGACGATTGCCACCTGGTCTTTGTAGTTGCAGTAGTCGAGAAGATTGACAGGATCGAGGATGATCTGGAGGTTGGGGGATGCGATCTCATCGAGTACTCTTCTGGCTCTTGCCGGGTTGTAGACAATGTGCTTCCATACGGGCTCGATTGCCATGACAACTCCCATCTCCTCGGCGTATTTTACAACGGGACGGAGGTTTGTGATAAAGGTCTGTAATGCTTCCTCGCCGTGACATTCAGGTACCGCGGTATAAGTCTCATTCGGGGCACCGGTCTCGGTTCCGACGACACCGCAGCCGAGCCAGGAGGCAAAGCGGATGTGCGCCATATAGCGATGTGTGATCTTCGCCAGCTGTTCTGGATTGGGATTTGCAAGGTTGAGATAGCAGCCGAGCACGGCGATATCGACGTTATTCTTTGCAAAAACATTTTTCATATACATGGCAAGTCCCGGGGTCAGTGCCTCATCGGTAGTGGGAAACTCGGTGATCACCTTACCGGGTGCCAAATGTCCGCAGGCAAAGCCAAGCTCATGGACATTGGCAATACGTTCCTCAAAAGGAAGCTTTTTCGTATCATGTAAACGGATTCCTAACTGCATAATTTCCTCCATTCCAGGTTCAGGTCTGATCTTCCTGATCCTGCTTATCATCAACGCCGGATCAGCTCATCCACGCCTTCCAGCTCGTAAGCCTCTCCAACCTGTCCTTCGATTCTCACGTTATCCAGGGTCAATTTTGCAACATTTCTTGCAAAAAGTCCTCTCTTACTGCTTTTTTCTACACCATCCGACATGGCAGGTACATCACATTTTGCATCCTCGGCATAGCTGATGGAGATGTCCTTCATGTAGATCTCCTCGATCTTCTGCTCCGGAAGTCCGTCAAAATAAGCTGCTGCCACATGGCAGTTGGTGCAATCCATATTTTCAAATACCATCTTTTTCACCTGCGGTGTTCTGTCATCCACAGGGTAGACATCTCTGGACTGGACATAGGTGGTCTTGCCGTCGGGATCGCAGAAATAGAAGCAGTTGACCACGAGCGGTGTCATCACATGATCCAGGGTCAGATTCCGGAAAATAATGTTGCTTAGAATCGCATCTTTTCCTCTGCCGCGGCGGGTCTTGATACGCAGGCCTCTGTCCGTATGACGGAAAATGCAGTCCTCCACCGTCAGATTCACCACGCCGCCTGCCATCTCGCTGCCCAGAGTTACAGCACCGTGACCGTTCTCCATCAGGCACTGGCGGATGTGGATGTTCTCGGAAGGAGTCTTGTGCTTTTTGCCCATGTAGATTTTGCCGCTCTTGACTGCGATACAGTCATCTCCCAGGGAGAAACGCACGCCCAGGATCTCCACATTTTTGCAGGACTCGGGATCCAGTCCGTCGGTGTTGGGAGAATCGCTGGGATTCTGCACGGTCACACCGATGAATTTCAGATCGTTGCTGAAATAGGGATGCAATGTCCAGGAAGGTGAATTGCAGAAGGTCACTCCCTGTAAAGTCACATTTTTACATCCGCTGATGAAAAACAGTCTGGGGCGGAACGCAATGTTCATGACCTTGGGATCCTTCCACCAGTTTTCCTTAGAAGCGTTGCCGTTGATCTTACCCTGTCCGTAGATCACCACGTCTTCTGCACCGATACCGCAGATGATGCCGGAGAACATAGGTAAGGGATTCCCCTCCCAGGTGCCGAGATTGTACTCGTCGGTCTCATCATAGCTTTGTAGCATGCCGGGGAATGTGGGGAATTTCTCTCTGTCGGTAAATGCCTTAAGCTCCGCACCCTCTGCCAGTTCGATACGGATGTGGCTTTTTAAGAACAGGCTGGTAATACGGTAGGTTCCTGCGGGGAAATACACTCTGCTGTTCACCGGGCATGCCATGATGGCAGCCTGGATAAAGTGGGTATCGTCGTGCTCACCGTCACCTTTGGCACCGAATCTGGTCACATCCAGGGTCACATACTCATAATCTGTCTTGAAAGATACTTCACCCTGCTTTTCACCATTCACGTAAGCTTCCACCACATATTTCTGATCCGGCTTTAAATCAAACAAGGAAGTGATGGTCTTCTCTGTAGTGAGGGTGGGCTCACCGTTTAATCGTAATTCTATGGGCTGTTTTGTAAAATACCTGCCGCCGTCTGCGATCTCTATAGTCACACTACGGGCAGTATGCATAATATGTCTGATTTCCATGCGCTGTTTCCTCTCGTTTCTACCTCATGCACTCCTGATATTTTTCCGCTAAAAGTAAATATTCCCCGCATGCCTTCTGTACGGCACCGCAGAATACTTTTTCCGAAGTTTCATCCATAGCGAAGGTTTTCGTTTTTGCATCATAATACTGCTCCAGCATACGCTTCACGGCACCACGGAAATTATCTAAAAGCTCTCTGTAATTCTCATAGATCTCCGGGCTGATCTGCTCTACGGTATGAAGCAGTGCTGCAGTGTAATCCGCGCCGTTTTCCGCGGTGAATTCTCTCTCCGCATGCTTTTTCAGCACACGCATCTGCGCCATGATATCCGGATATCCTTCCTTTTTATTCTCGTTGGTCTCATATGCCGCATATACGGGATATATCAGATCCGCAGCCTGATAAATGTTGCCCAGGCCTGCGCTCTGCTGCACGGCTTCCAGATCGAAAATGCCTTCCTCCGTACGGGGAAGTGCCTTGATTTCCTGAATTGTCATAATTCCTCCTATATAACAAAGGCGTTCTCCTGCACGTTTATTGTAACAAAAGAACGCCGTTTTGTGTATGATCTTTTACAGAGTTACACCCTGCTTGAAAATAGCCATATCATGGAATCCTGCTGCCTCGCTGCATACCTGCCTGCCGGAAGCGGTCTCCACTACCAGATCAAACAAAGCCTTAGTCTCCTCTTCCATGGTCTTATCCTCTACCAGTGCGCCGGCATTGAAATCGATCCAGTTGGACTTTTTGCCTGCCAGGCGGGAGTTGGTCGCGATCTTCATGGTAGGAACCGGAGATGCGAAAGGAGTTCCGCGTCCTGTGGTAAACAGTACGATATGTGCTCCTGCGGCTGCCAGTGCGGTAGCTGCTACCAGATCATTGCCCGGTGCGGACAGAAGGTTCAGTCCCGGAGTCTTCACGGTATCGCCATACTGCAGTACGCCCTTGACCAGAGCACTACCGGACTTCTGCGTACAGCCTAAAGACTTATCCTCCAGAGTGGAGATGCCACCCTTTTTGTTACCCGGGGAAGGATTCTCGTAGATGGTCTGATTGTGGCTCTTGAAGTAGTTCTTGAAGTCGTTGATCAGATCTACGGTCTGGTGGAACAGTTCCTCGTTGGCACAACGGTTCATCAGAATGGTCTCTGCTCCGAACATCTCGGGAACCTCGGTCAGGATGGTGGTGCCACCCTTGGAGATCAGCAGATCGGAGAAGCGTCCTACTAAGGGGTTCGCGGTAATGCCGGACAGTCCGTCGCTGCCGCCGCACTTCATGCCGATGACCAGCTTGCTGACGCTGATGGGCTCTCTCTCGAATTTGGATGCGTAATCGATCAGACCCTTGATGATCTCTACGGAGTCTGCGATCTCATCCTCGTGCTCCTGGCATACCAGGAATTTTACACGGTTCTCATCATAATCACCGATATAAGGCTTCAACACATCAATGTTGCTGTTCTCACAGCCCAGTCCCAATACCAGAACACCGCCTGCATTGGGATGATTGATCAGGTCTGCCAGAATCTTACGGGTATGCTCCTGATCGTCGCCCATCTGAGAACAACCGTAAGGATGAGGGAATGCGATAACCTCTTCCACACTGCCTTTAACGAATGCATTGGCCTGCTTTGCGATGGCTGTTGCCACGTTGTTGACACAGCCAACGGTGGGGATGACCCAGATCTCGTTACGAACGCCTACTTTACCGTCGGGACGGTTGAAGCCCATGAAGGTAACGTCTTCCGTCTTCTTCTCCTCTACGGGAGTGGGATTGTAGGTGTACTCCAACAGATCGCCCAAAGCGGTCTTAACATTATGAGTATGGATCCAGCTGCCCTCTGCGATGTTCTCCTTGGCATTACCGATACGGTAACCATATTTGATGACCTCACCGCCCTCGGGAATGTCACAGATTGCCATCTTATGTCCTGCGGGGATCTCCTCTCTGGCGGTAACGGTCTTAGAACCGTCACCGACAGAGACTGTGATCTTCTCACCGGCAGGAATCGTATTTAATGCTACGACTACATTATCATTGTCATTAATCTTTAAGAAATCTTGCATAATGCTGCCCTCATGCCATTTGCCTTAATATCATCCAGGTATGCTGTGACTGCATCGGTAAGTCCGGGAACCTTGTTCAGATCCTGACCGAAGAAGTCTTCATTCCCCAGGAAGGAAGTTACGAACGTCTGCGTATCCTTCTCACAGTTCGCTGCGAAGAACTCCAGAACTGCCTTGTCATCCATGATGTTGTATTCCTGACCGTCTCTGTGACCGATCAGAGCCTTATCGCGGATCTCGGTACCGGTATAGAAAGCCATCAGTGCTGCGATGGAGAAGGTCAGATGAGCGGGAAGCTTACCGGTCTTCTCAACATAGCCTAACAGGCTGGGCATACATCTTGCTCTCCACTTGGATACGGAATTTAAGGAGATTGCAAGCAGTGCATGGTCTACGTAAGGGTTATTGAAACGGTTTACAACCTCACCTGCGAACTGCTTCAGCTCCTCCTCCGGCAGAGACAGGGTAGGGATCACTTCGTCATAAATGGTCTTCAGCATGAAGTTACGGATATCGTCATCCTGCATGGACTGTCTTACGATGTCGTTGCCGCACAGATAAGAAGCCAGTACGAAAGAGGTATGCGCACCGTTTAAGATACGAACCTTTCTCTGTTTGTAAGGTTTCTGGTTGTCAGTGAAGATAACAGGAAGTCCTGCATCGGGAAGAGGGAACTCCTTGCTGATATCCTTAGCAGACTCGATAACCCACAGAGCGAACGGCTCACCGGTTACCATGATGTGATCTTCATAGCCCAGTTTCTCCCACTCTTCCTGTTCCGTGGCACGGGGATAACCAGTAATGATACGGTCAACCAGAGTAGAGGTGAATACGCATGCCTCATCTACCCACTTTTTGAATTCATCGCCCAATCCCCACAGCTCGATCAGCTGCATTACACACTTCTTTAACATAATACCGTTGTCATCGATCAGCTCTACGGGAAGCATTACCAGGCCCTTGCTCATGTCACCCTTGAAAGTCTCAAATCTGTGATATAAGAACTTGGTCAGCTTGCCGGGGAAAGTCTTGGGAGGCTCTAATTCAAACTTATCGGTATCATCATATACGATACCTGCCTCAGTGGTGTTGGATACTACGAAACGTAAGGTATCGATCTCGGCAAGTCCCATGTACTTGTCATATTCATTATAAGTGTCTACTGCGTCTGCAACGCTGGTTACGATTCTATTGATGATCTTGGCTTCACCGTTCACATTACCGCGAAGAGATACAGTGTACTGGCAGTCCTGCTTGTGGAACATATCCAGATTGCCGAACTCGATGGGTTTGATCAGAACGATGTCTCCGTCGAACTTACCCTGCTCGTTAGCGATATCGATCATGTAATCTACGAATCCACGTAAGAAATTACCCTCACCGAACTGTACGACCTTGATAGGTCTCTCCTTTTTACCGGTCTTTGCCTTGTTTAAGATATCCATTTTGTCCTCCATTCTACGCTTAGCGTATCCTATCTGCACCGTCTTACGGCACTCTGTTACCTGCACTTACGCTCCCCGACACGCCTTGCAAACAAATCTAAATTGTAGGAAGTTTATGTAAGTACTTTCATAAATTATTTTACTTCAAAAAAATGGTTTCGTCAATCACCAAAAACAGAAAGTTTTATTTTCATGAAACCACCGATTTTATCAACAATATTTCACTTTGATATTTTTTTGGCATATGAGAAGTTGAAAAAGCATCTTGAAAAAAGAGAAGTCTTTCGTTATAATTCAGATATAGCTTTTTATGTAACTACTTACAGTTTTCTTACAAATTCTGTTACATAGAAGCGGAGAGGAATCCGCAGATGACAATTTACGATATTTCTGAGAAGGCCGGTGTCTCTATTGCTACTGTTTCCCGCGTATTAAATGGAAGCAATAATGTAAGCGAGAAAACCAAGAAAAAAGTTCTGGACGTAATCAACCAGTATGAGTACACTCCCAATGCGTTTGCCCGGGGACTGGGACTCAACACGATGAAGACCATCGGTATTATGTGTGCCGACAGTTCCGATCTGTATTTAGCCAAGGCGATCTATTATATCGAACAGAAGCTTCGTGCCAACGGCTATGACAGTATCCTGTGTTGTACCGGTTATGATCTGGCTACCAAAGCCAGCTCCATGAACCTTCTGATCACCAAAAAGGTGGACGGCATTATATTGGTAGGTTCCAACTTTATTTATGAAAAGGAAGAAGACAACAAATACATTACAGATGCCTCCGCGCAGGTTCCTGTAATGCTGTTAAATGCAGCGATGGATGCTCCAAATGTATACAGTATTGTCTCGGATGATTTTACTTCCATGTATGACGCTACCATGGAGATGATCCGCTCCGGTGTGGAAGATATTCTGTATTTCTATAATTCTACTTCCTACAGTGGTAAGAAAAAGCTGGCAGGCTACCGTGCCGCCATGGAAGAAAAAGGACTTCTCACCAACGGAAGCTTCCTGCAGCTCTATCAGGGATCCCACGAGGATATTCCCGCCATGGCCGATCAGTTGAAAAAGCTCCATGCAAAAGGAATCTCTTTCCACGGTGTTATCGCCGCTGACGATTCCCTAGCTCTGGGTGCTCTGAAATACGGCCGGGAAATGGGACTTCGCATTCCGGAAGATCTGTCCATTATCGGTTATAATAATTCCATGCTGGTAAGCTGCTGTGATCCGGAACTGACCAGCATCGACAATAAATTAGAGACGCTCTGCCAGCATCTGATCACAACTCTGATGGGTGTCCTGGAAGGAAACGAGATGCCGAAAAAGACTGTGTTCTCCGGAGAACTGGTAAAACGCGGCACCACAAAATAATTTTTTTCTTTACAGCAATGACAGCAATAGGGGAGCTGAAAATACCCTTTAGTATATTTATGGAGGATTTTAAAATGAAAGCATTTATGGACAAGGACTTTCTGTTAGAGACTGAGACAGCCAGGAAGCTGTTCCACGACTACGCAGAAAAAACACCGATTCTGGATTACCATTGTCATATTAATCCCAGGGAGATCGCTGAGGATCGTCAGTTCGACAATATCACCCAGGTATGGCTGGGCGGTGACCACTACAAGTGGCGTTTCATGCGTTCCTGCGGTGTTGACGAGAAGTACATCACCGGTGATGCATCCGATTACGAGAAGTTCTGCAAATGGGCAGAGTGCCTGGGCAAGGCTATCGGCAACCCCTTATTCCACTGGAGCCATCTGGAGCTGCAGAGATATTTCGGTTACAATGGCGTTCTGAACAAAAACAGCGCTGACGAAGTATGGAACCTGTGCAATGAAAAGCTCCATCAGCCTTCCATGAGCGTTCGTAACCTGATCAAGCAGAGTAACGTTACCCTGATCTGCACCACCGATGATCCTATCGATTCTCTGGAGTGGCACAAGAAGCTGGCTGCAGATGATACTTTCGATGTAAAGGTTCTGCCCGCATGGAGACCCGACAAGGCTATGAATATCGAGAAGCCCGATTATCTGGATTATCTGGAGAAGCTGGCTGCTGCTGCCGGCATGACCGAGATCAACTCTTTTGCAAGCTTAAAGGAAGCTCTGAAGAACCGTATGGCATTTTTCGCATCCATGGGATGTAACGTATCTGACCATGCTTTAGAGTATGTAATGTACTATCCCGCTTCCGATGATGAGCTGGAAGAGATCTTCTTAAAGAGACTGAACAAGATGGTTCTGACCAAGGAAGAGGAACTGAAATTCAAGACCGCCTTCATGCTGTTCGTAGGCCGCGAATATCATAAGCTCGACTGGGCTATGCAGCTGCACTACGGTTGTAAGCGTGACAACAACACCCTGATGTTCGAGAAGCTGGGTCCCGATACCGGTTACGACTGCATCAACAACTACGCTCCTTCCGCTCAGATGGCCGACTTCCTGAACGCTCTGATCGTAAGTGACGAGCTTCCCAGAACTGTCATTTACAGCCTGAATCCTAACGACAATCAGGCTATCGGTACCATCCTCGGATGTTTCCAGGATTCCACCGCTGTTGCCAAGATCCAGCAGGGTTCCGCCTGGTGGTTCAATGATCACAAGACCGGCATGCAGGATCAGATGATCTCCCTGGCTAACCTGGGTAATCTGTCCGGATTCGTAGGAATGCTGACCGACTCCAGAAGCTTCCTGTCCTACACCAGACATGAGTATTTCCGCCGTATCCTGTGCAACCTGATCGGTAACTGGGTAGAGAGCGGCGAGTTCCCTGCAGATTACGATACTCTGTCCGAGATCGTAACCGATATTTCTTACAATAACGCAAAGAGATACTTCAAGTTCCCTCTGGCATAAGAGATAAAACAATAAGCCCCCGGTGATGAGCCGGGGGCTTTCTTTATTTATTGAATCACGAGGTTGGAGTATCCCATCAGGCTCTCATCCACAGCATGTGCTGCTTCTCTGCCTTCGCGGATGGCCCATACGACGAGGGACTGTCCTCTGTGCATATCGCCGGTGACGAATACATTTTCCACACTGGTCTGGTATTTTCCGGGAGCTGTTTTTACATTGGTGCGTTCATTTAATTCCACGCCGAAAGCATCAGCAATGTATTTCTGGGTTCCTAAAAATCCTGCGGCGATCAGCACGATCTCTGCATCCAGGGTCTGCTCGCTTCCCGCGATCTCCTGCATCTTCATGCGTCCGGTAGCCGGATCCTTTTCCCAGGACAGCTTCACGATCTTCACAGCTTTCAGATTGCCGTTCTTATCCTTGATAAATTCCTTGACTGTAGATTCATAGATTCTCGGGTCATGTCCGTAGACCGCAATGGCTTCTTCCTGACCGTAATCGGTCTTGCAGACCTTCGGCCATTCGGGCCAGGGATTATTCTCTGCTCTTTTGTCCGGTGCCTTGGGCATCATCTCGATCTGGGTCACAGATTTTGCTCCGTGACGGATGGAGGTTCCAACGCAGTCATTACCGGTATCACCGCCGCCGATGATGACCACATTCTTCCCCTTGGTCTCCACATATTTTTTATCTTCAAAATTCGAATCCAGAAGACTCCTGGTATTGGCTTTCAGAAAATCCACTGCAAAATAGATTCCCTTGGCATCTCTGCCGGGAGCATTGATGTCTCTGGGATTAGAGGCACCGCAGGCCAGTACGACGCGGTCAAAATCATGCAAAAGCTTGGAGGCTTTGATGTCCTTGCCGATGTCGGTTCCTGTGACAAAGGTGACACCCTCTTCCTTCATAATATTGATCTTGCGATCAATGATCTGCTTTTCCAGTTTCATGTTGGGGATGCCGTACATCAACAGTCCTCCCACACGATCGGAACGCTCAAATACTGTTACCTGATGTCCTCTCTGGTTCAGCAGATCCGCTGCTGCCAGTCCGGAAGGACCGCTGCCGATGACTGCTACCTTTTTACCGGTGCGTACCACAGGGGGCTTGGCTGCCGCATAGCCCTCGCTGTAGGCGTTTTCAATGATGGCATATTCGTTCTCCTTGGTGGAGACCGGATCCCCGTTCAGTCCGCAGGTACATGCTGCCTCACACAGGGCAGGACACACTCTGGAAGTGAACTCGGGGAAATTGTTTGTCTTCTTCAGACGGTTGTAAGCCTGCTGCCAGTTGCCGGTATATACCAGATCGTTCCACTCCGGCACCAGATTGTGCAGGGGGCATCCGCTGGCCATACCGCAGATCATCATGCCCGACTGACAGAACGGCACACCGCATTCCATACATCTGGCGCCCTGTAAACGCTGCTTTTCCTTCGGCAGATGCTCATGGAATTCATTAAAATGCTGTATTCTCTTCTTAGGATCTTCAGCCACGCTGACTTCCCTTTTATATTCCATAAATCCCGTTGGTTTTCCCATGACTCTCTCCATTCTGCAGACGCATCGGCGTCGGAAGAATCGCGAACTAAATTTCAGATTTAGTTCTGCGATAAACTAATTTGTGGCGCCCGCGACACAAATTAGTCGTGTGAAAAGTAATCTTCAGGATTGCTTTTCACACTGGCCTCCCATTTACTTTCTGGTGTTGGCATAGAATGCCTCGATCTGTGCCTGCTCTGCGCTCAGTCCCTTTTCCTCCATCTGTACGATGGTCTTCAGGACTCTCTCATAGTCATGAGGGATGATCTTCTTGAACTTAGGCAGATACTCTCCAAAGTTATCCAGCACTTCCTTACCCTTTGCAGAGTTGGTCAGTGCCACATGCTCCTGGATCATGGATTTCAGCTCCAACACATCATATTTAGATGTGATCTCGCTGGAAGATACCATTTCCTTATTCAGACGCTTATACAGATCGTTGCCTTCATCCAGTACATACGCGATGCCTCCGCTCATACCGGCTGCAAAGTTTTTACCGGTGGGACCCAAGACTACCACACGTCCGCCGGTCATGTATTCACAACCGTGATCACCCACACCTTCGACTACCGCAATGGCACCGGAGTTACGTACGCAGAAACGTTCGCCTGCCACACCGTTGATGAATGCTTTACCGGAGGTTGCACCGTACAGTGCCACATTACCGATGATGATATTTTCTTCAGCCTTGAACTTGCTGCCCTGTGGGGGATATACCACCAGCTTACCGCCGGATAAGCCCTTGCCGAAGTAGTCATTGCTGTCGCCCACCAGCTCCAGGGTCAGGCCCTTGGGGATAAAGGCTCCGAAGGACTGTCCGCCGGCACCTTTACACAGTACATGATAGGTATCTTCTTCCACGTCATCGCCCAGTTTTCTGGTGATCTCACTTCCGAGGATCGTACCGAAGGCACGGTCAGTGTTGCTGACATCCACTTCGATACTGCGCTTCTGTCCCGCATCGATGGCTTTTCCTAACTGCTTTAATAATACCTTCTCATCCAGTGTCTTCTCTAACTGGAAGTCATAGACCTGTCTGGGATCGAAGGTCACCTTCTGCTTGCTGCCCTCGTAAGGGTTGCTTATGATCTGGGTAAGATCCACTTCTTCCTGGCGCTCGGTCAGATGCTCTTTTCTCTTCAGCAGATCGGTCCTGCCCACCAGTTCATCTACGGTACGCACACCCAGGGCTGCCATGTATTCCCGCAGCTCCTGTGCGATAAATTTCATAAAGTTTTCCACATATTCCGGCTTACCGCGGAAGTTTTTCCGCAGCTCCGGGTTCTGGGTAGCCACACCTACCGGACAGGTATCCAGATTACATACTCTCATCATGACACAGCCCATCGTTACCAATGGAGCGGTAGCGAAACCGAACTCCTCGGCACCTAAAATGGCTGCGATGGCTACGTCTCTGCCACTCATAAGCTTACCGTCGGTCTCAATGCGGACTTTATTACGCAGTCCATTCATGATCAGGGTCTGATGGGTCTCTGCCAGTCCCAGTTCCCAGGGAAGTCCGGCATTGTGGATGGAGTTTCTCGGTGCCGCACCGGTACCACCGTCATAACCGGATACCAGGATGACCTGGGCTCCCGCCTTGGCCACACCGGCTGCTACGGTTCCCACACCGGCTTCCGATACCAGCTTTACGGAGATTCTTGCCTGGGTGTTGGCATTTTTCAGATCGTAGATCAGCTGCGCCAGATCCTCAATGGAATAAATGTCGTGATGAGGGGGCGGAGAGATCAGGGACACACCTGGTGTGGAGTGTCTGGTCTTGGCGATCCAGGGATATACCTTTCCTCCGGGCAGATGTCCGCCCTCGCCGGGTTTTGCTCCCTGTGCCATCTTGATCTGGATCTCCTGTGCACTCACCAGATAGCGGCTGGTGACGCCAAAACGTCCGCTGGCTACCTGCTTGATGGCGGAACAACGGTTTAAGCCGTCCGGGCCTACGGTCAGACGGTCCAGATCCTCACCGCCCTCACCGGAATTGCTCTTGCCGTGCAGATGGTTCATGGCGATGGCCATGGTCTCATGGGCTTCCTTGGAAATGGATCCATAGGACATGGCACCGGTCTTGAATCTGGTCACGATGGATTCTACCGGCTCTACTTCCTCGATGGGCACGCCCTTTTTCGGATAGTTAAAGTCCATCAGTCCTCTGAGGTTCTTGATGGAATCTTCGTCATTGACCATGGCGGTGTACTGCTTGAACATCTGGTAATCACCGCGTCTGGTGGATTCCTGTAACATATGGATGGTAGCGGGATTATACAGATGCTCGTCACCGCCGCTACGCATCTTGTGATGTCCGGGGCTGTTTAAGGTCAGATCGTTTTTCAGTCCCAGAGGATCAAATGCCTGAGAGTGCAGGTCGTCTACCTGCTGCTCAATATCTTTTAAGGTAATACCTCCCACACGACATACGGTGTTGGAGAAATACTTACTGATAACTTCCGGCGCGATACCGATAGCCTCGAAGATCTGGGAACCCTGATAGGACTGGATGGTGCTGATACCCATCTTGGATGCGATCTTGACGATGCCGTGGAGGACAGCATTGTTGTAATCATCCACTGCTGCATAGTAATCCTTATCCAGCATATTACTCTCGATCAGCTCCTTGATGGTATCCTGTGCCAGATAAGGGTTGATGGCGCAGGCACCGTAACCGAGCAACGTAGCAAAATGGTGTACTTCTCTGGGTTCGCCGGACTCCAGGATCAATGCGACTCTGGTTCTCTTCTTGGTGCGTACCAGATACTGGTTCAGGGCAGATACAGCAAGCAGGGAAGGAATGGGCACATGGTTCTCATCCACGCCTCTGTCGGACAGGATCAGAATGTTCACGCCTTCTCTGTAAGCTCTGTCCACTTCCACGAACAGTCGGTCAATGGCACGCTCTAAGCTGGTGTTCTTGTAATATACGATAGGTACGACTTCTACCTTGAAGCCGTCTACTTTCATGTTCTTGATCTTCAAGAGATCGGTGTTGGTCAGGATCGGGTTGTTGACCTTCAGAACGTTACAGTTCTTCGGAGTCTCCTCCAGGATGTTGCCTTCGGTACCGATGTATACGGTGGTGGAGGTTACGATCTCCTCTCGGATGGCATCAATAGGCGGGTTCGTCACCTGTGCAAACAGCTGCTTGAAATAATGGAACAGCGGGTGATTCGTCTTACTCAGCACGGGCAGTGGCGTATCCACACCCATGGCTGCGATAGCTTCGCTGCCGTTCTTTGCCATCGGCAGAATGCTCTGCTTCATTTCATCGTAGGTGTAGCCAAAAGCCTTCTGCATCCGCTGGCGCTCTTCGTAGGTGTATTCCGGAACACGATAGTTCGGGATATGGATGCTCTTCAGTTCGGTCAGATTATTGTCCAGCCATTCTCCATAAGGCTGTCTGGAAGCATATTTTTCTTTGATCTCCTCATCGTCGATGACTTTTCCCTGTACGGTATCGACCAAAAGCATCTTACCTGGGCGAAGTCTTTCTTTTACTTTGATCTTCGTGGGATCAATGGGAAGCACACCTACCTCAGAGGACAGGATCAGCGTATCGTCATCCGTGATCATGTAACGGGAAGGACGCAGACCGTTTCTGTCCAGCACGGCACCCATGATATCTCCGTCGGAGAACAGGATGGATGCGGGACCGTCCCAAGGCTCCATCATAGTAGCGTAATACTGGTAGAAATCCCTCTTGGTCTGGGACATTGCTTTGTTGTTCGCCCAGGGCTCGGGGATAGCGATCATGACTGCCAGAGGCAGCTCCATGCCGCTCATTACCAGGAACTCCAATGTGTTGTCCAACATCGCGGAATCGGAACCGGTCTTGCTGATGGCGGGTAATACCTTATGCAGCTGTCCTTTCAGATGCTCGGATTCCATGTTCTCTTCGCGCGCCAGCATCTTGTCGGCGTTGCCGCGGATGGTGTTGATCTCACCGTTGTGTACCATCAGACGGTTCGGATGCGCACGCTCCCAGCTGGGGTTGGTATTGGTGGAGAAACGGGAATGTACCATAGCGATAGCGGATTCGTAATCCTCACTCTGTAAATCTGCAAAGAAGGTACGAAGCTGTCCTACCAGGAACATTCCTTTATATACGATGGTTCTGCTGGAAAGGGAGACTACATAGGTATCATCGGAAGACTGTTCAAACACACGTCTTGCAATGTACAGTCTGCGGTCGAAGGGCAGACCTTTTTCCACATCCGCAGGCTTTTTCACAAAGCCCTGCATGATGTAAGGCATGCACTCCACAGCCTTGTGTCCCAGCACATTGGGAAAGGTGGGCACTTCACGCCAGCCGAGGAATTCCATTCCTTCCTTTTCCACAATGATCTCGAACATCTTCTTCGCCTGGTTGCGGCGCAGCTCTTCCTGAGGGAAGAAGAACATGCCAACACCGTATTCTCTCTCTCCGCCGATTTCCATGCCCAGAGCCTTTGTAACTCTTGCAAAAAATTTGTGGGGGATCTGGGTCAGAATACCGACACCGTCACCGGTCTTACCTTCCGCATCCTTACCGGCTCTGTGCTCCAGATTCTCTACGATCTTCAGCGCATTCTCTACGGTAGCACGGCTTTTCTCACCGTGAATATTGACACAGGCTCCGATACCGCAGTTATCATGCTCAAATTCTTCCCGATATAACGGTGCCTTGGGCAGCTCCTGTTTTACATCAAACATATCGTTCTCCTTTCCGGTCTCTTGTTTTCTCTCTTTCTTCTGTTTGATTCATCGTTACCATGCAGAAATTCCGTTGTGACTTGCAATTCCCGAAATTATCATTTCTGTTCCGACTTGCTTGTCGAATTTATGGTAACAAAAAAGGTCGCAATGAGACTCTTTCGAGCGCCTCATTGCGACCTTTTCTGTACTATACACCTATTTTTCTCATTTGTAAATATAGATTTTTCTATGAATTATCAGATAATTTGTCAATTCTATTATTTGCACACCTATTATCTGGAAATTGTATTAATTTTCTCTTTAAAATTGCATTTACAGCACAACTTTTTGGGGGTTCTCCCCTATTTTTCCTGTTTCCGGCCATACGCCTTGCTCATCAGTTTCTGATACATTACAGAAAAGTGTTTACTCTCTGCCAGTGCAGTGCGAAGAGGTGCCAGTGTAAGTGCCATTACTGCCCGATAGCGGAACAGTTCGCCGGGATTCATGTATTTTGCTGTGATCTCCTTATGTTCTGCAGCGCTGCGCTTCAGGTTCTCCTTGGTCTCAGAGTAGCCGCCGCCCTCGTAGGAGGACACGGTAAGTCCCAGATACTGCATGGGTGCTTTGGCACGATAATAGCACCAGAGGAAATGTTCGTAATCTGCACGGATCTTATATTTGGGTTCATAGGGCTTCTGTCTGCACAGGTCTGCAGCATAAAAGCAGGACTGATGGCAGGGAATGTTGCGGTAGCAGACGAAACCGGTGATGCGTGGTGGGGAAGATATCTTCGTCTCTGTCTTCGCGCTGTAGGTATCGCCGTAGTAGATGCCCTGAAGTTTCGCCGGGTGCTGTTCCATGAACTGTGCGGTGTGGGTCAGAACTTCGTCGTCATAGAAGAGGTCACCGCAGTTTAGGAAGAGAATGTAGTCGCCGGTCACATGGGAGACTGCCTGGTTCATGGCTTCGTAGATGCTGTGGTCGGATTCCTGGTATAGGTGGATGCGTCTGTCCTCGCGCATGGTTTCTATGGAGCCATCGCGGCTGCCGCCGTCCTTGACAATGATTTCAAAGCTCGGGTAGGTCTGGGACAGGATGCTGTCAAGGGTCTGATTCAGTTTGGTGCCGGGGTTCAGGCATACTACGATAATGCTGAATTTCATATGTTGCTCCTATTTTTCTATAAAATCTCCGTAGCCTCGGCAGAGGGAAGAAACGCGACACGCTCTCGCTCTGTCGCAGAGCGTAGCGGCACATAAGCGTGGACAGTACCCACGCTAAGTGCCGACGTCTGCTTACGGTCTGCTTATTCTTCCCTCTGTCGGGGCTACTGGGTTATGGTGACCATCCGGGGATATCTTATCGAATATCCGAAGGATGGCTAATATACTTTATTATTACTTAGAATATATTTTTCTGTTTATGGAGCATCCCGAGGGATACTGCTGCCACTGTCAGGAAAATCACGCACACGGGCCAGCTGACGAAGCCGGTGACGGCGATGGCGGTATAGGACAGGCAGTAGGCGAGGACGTTGGATGCCACATGGACAAAGACTGCCATTTTGAACTCTCCAAAGTATTCGTAAGCATATGCCATCAGGCAGCCGATGAGGAAGCCGTATACGCCCTGGACGTAGTTCATGTGGTAGACACCGAAGATCAGGGCGGACAGGGCTATGGCGAGTTTGATATCCATGAATCTGCGAAGGTATCCGTAGATAACTCCGCGGAACAGGAGTTCCTCTGCTATGGGGGAGATGAAGCCGAATACGAGGATTCCTACGATAAAGTGTGCGGAATATTGCTGGGCTGCCACTTCGGTATAAGCTTCAGACTTATTGGTCACTCCCAGGAGTTCAAACAGGAGATTGCATCCGATGACGGCACTGATGGTAGCCACAGTCAGTAAGACATATTTGCTCTTTCCCTCTTTTTTCAAGTGGCTTAAGTGCATGTCCTCTTTATTTTTATCAATGAGCATCTTCGCTGTGGACCATACGGCAATGGCACCGCCGATGAATCCAAGAGCCGCAATGATACTGGAGACATCTCCGGAGTAGCCGTTATAGGCGCCGGTCTCATCCCGTAGGATTAAAAGATCCACCAGTCCACCGGAGGCTCCGGACTGTGCCAGCTGATATAACAGTGCCAGCAGCGCATACTGCACTGCATTGCGCACCAATATAAACATCAGAAACGAATACACCATGGTCCAGATCCTCTGATACATGGGGTTTTTCTTTTTATTGTCCGGATTTCCGTTCAGTAATTCTTCACTGCCACGGAGTAAAAATTTCTCCAGTTCTTCCACGGATTGTACAATGTAATCCGCCTTCGCTTCCTTTAACTCTTCCTTACTTCCGTAGCCGTAGGTCACGCCCACGCTCTCCACACCGAGAGCCCTGGCTCCTTCCACGTCGAACTTTCTGTCACCGATCATATAGACCTGCGCCGGATCCACGGGATTCTCTCCAAAGAGCTGACGCAGAGTTTCCTGTACCACCTGATCCTTGGTTTCTCTTCTGCCGTCCAGTTCACTACCCACCACTACAGAAAAATATTTTTTCAGATCAAAATGTTCCAGGATGCGCTCTACGTATACCTGGGGCTTACTGGATGCCACTGCCAGGAAATACCCCTTCGACTGAAGCGTTTTCAGCATCTCCGGAATACCGTCATAGACCTCATTTTCAAAAAGTCCCGTATCCTGAAAGCGCTCTCTGTATTTTGCCACAGCTTCTTCTGCCTGCTTTGCGGTGAAACCGTAGAATTCCATAAAACTGTCTCGTAAGGGCGGTCCGATAAAGGGCTCCAGCTTGTCCAGATCCGGCTCCTCGATGCCAAAGGAGTGCAGTGCATACTGCACACAGGTAGTAATTCCGATTTTAGGATCTGTCAGGGTGCCGTCCAGATCAAACAGCAGATATTTCTTCATTCTTATAATTCCTTTTTCTTTCTATTCTTATATGTTCCGCAGATGATTAGAAGCTACGGATCTTGTCTCCGTCATCCTCGGTGTTTTTCAATGCCTTGATCTCCACGTCATAGCCCACATTAGCATTGACCTGCACATGGACCACATCTCCTACTTTTTTGCCAAGGAGCGCTTTGCCCAAGGGGGACTCGTTGCTGATCAGACCTTCCAGAGAATTACCGCGGACGGTGGTCACGATCTTGTAATCCTCTTCCGTGCCGTCATCGATAAATTCCACGGTAACGGTGTTGTTGATACCTACCTCATCCGCTGCGGAGTTCTCGGAGATGACCTTTGCAGTCTTGATCATTCTCTCCAGATAACGGATGCGGCTCTCATTCTGATTCTTATACTTTTTGGCTGCATAGTATTCAAAATTCTCACTGAGATCGCCGTGGGCTCTGGCTTCCTTCACGTCCTCCAATGCCTTGGGACGTACCACCAGCTTGCGGTACTCGATCTCATCTTCCATTTTCTTAATGTCAGTGGGTGTTAATTCGTCGTACATAATATAATCCTTCTTTCTACAGCTGCATCGCATAGATCACTGCCAAAGACAGAATGATCTGAATGATCGCAAAACGGAATACGGTCTGTGTATTGGACCAATCCCACACCTTACGCACATGATCGTGCAGGGGGGTACGTACATTTTTCAAAATATGGATCTTCAGGAAACGAAGCAGGGACACCTTAAGAAGTCCCAGTCCTCCGTCCAGGATCAGCACCAGTGCCAATGGGATAAACAGGAGCGGGCAGCCGCTCTTCAAAATGGCGATGCTGATGAACAATCCCATGGCCCGGGAACCGGCATCCCCCATCATCAGCTTACTGGGTGTCGCATTGTACCACAGATATCCCAGAATACATACGGCAAATAATAGGATCAGGAAGGAATAGGTCTCGTCGACCTCCTTCATGCGGTCTACAATATAGATGGACATGATGGTAATGATCGACAGGGTTCCGGACAGTCCGTCCACACCGTCGGAGCAGTTGGTCACATTCACGGAGGTCCATACCAGAATTACCGTGAGAATGGCGAATACCACAGGCGGCAGAGTGAACTTTACATGGAACAGCGCCAGTTCCACCACGTTGGAATTATATTTCAGAAAAGTGATGGCTACCAGTGCCGCCACGCACAGATCTAAGAAACCTTTTTTGTACTCACCCCATGGAGTCTTGGAAGCATCGTCCAGAAATCCCGTCATCATGCATACCACGATCAGCAGCAGGTAGATCACCAGCTCTGCGCTTAAAGGCGAAAACAGTAGAACAGATGCCACAAATGCCAGGACAAAAATAATTCCGGCGCCTCTGGGTTTCCCCGCGGACAATTTTCCATCATGGGCAAATTCTCTTCCGGCATCCTTGGGCAGATACGGACTTAATTTCGCCGTTGCCAGTACCGTAGCACCAAAAGCAAAAAGGATTCCAAAAAAAGCAAGGAGAGAACTGCTTCCCTCCGGCAAGATCATCTGTAACATACGAATCTCCATTCCTCACAACACTCTCATGCTGTATTTTCTGATAAATTTCATAACTGTCCGGCGAGGTCTTCGTGGAATGAACGTCCCAGAACAGTTACAAAACATTTTAACACAAATATACCGGAATCTCAAATAATTTCCACAACAGTTCAGTCGAACTGTTGCATTTGACAGTCCCCTCACGGTGGACTACTATATTCTTATGAACACTTTCTAAAAAATAGCCATAAAAGGAGAAATGCCCTATGATGATCCACAAGATTGAACCGCATAAATATTATCCGGAATTCCGAAATCAGGAGCCAAAGCCTTCCGATTATCTGCTGTTATTTGATGGAGAAAAAGTATTTCTGCCCTCCCATACAGGAAACGACGCTGCTGTTGCGGGTTCTTCCGCGAATGAAGGTATTGTGAAGCATCCTCAGGTATATATTCCTACCTTCGAGGAAATTCACAAGCTATTGGGAATCCGTCAGCCTATGGAGCGTTTTTTCCTCGACTGTGAATATCTCTTTTCCATCGATGACAGAGCATTCTTCCGCAAGACCGCAGAGGACGCCGGTGCTCTCATGCTCCCGGAAAATGACCTCTATCCTTCCGGTGTATTCCGTAATTTTGAACCGGAATATCTGGCATTCGCCGGGATCACTGCCACCCAGATCAACCGTTTCCGTCTGGACCGGAAGTTCTGCGGCCGCTGCGGGCATCCCACAATTCACAGTACCACAGAGCGGGCCTGCATCTGCCCGGAGTGCGGACAGATTGAATATCCCAAGATCTCTCCCGCAGTCATTATCGCCATCGTGGATACCACGCGGAACAAGATCCTGCTGACACGCTACGCCGGCGGTTCCTATCGTCACTGGGCACTGGTGGCAGGCTTCGTGGAAGTCGGCGAGACCTTCAAAGGGGCTGCCCGCAGAGAGATCATGGAAGAGGTCGGCCTACGGGTCAGTGATCTGGTCTATTACAAATCCCAGCCCTGGTCCTTCAGTGATTCCGCTATGATCGGCTTTTTTGCAAAGCTGGACGGTGATCCCACGATTACTTTGCAGGAATCCGAACTCGGTGAAGCCAAATGGTTCTCCAGAGAGGATGTACCGGATCTACCCTCCACGATCAGTGTCGGTCAGGAAATGATCACCTTATTCAAGAATGGCGGAGATCCATTATCTCAATAAGCGGCACTTCTTCGCCACCTTTACCAGCAGATATCCCTTCGGGAAGCTGCGAAGCTCCTGCTCCGTGATGCCCCGCATCAATATCAACATGACAAAATAGACTACCGCAGCGATCATGATCGCCGGAATGACAGAGATCCGCATGGACTTCGTCACCATATACAGACCTTCGTAGATTGCCCAGGCTGCCGCTCCCATAAATGCAGAGGCGAACACCGGAATGACAAAAGTCTTTACGATCTCCTGTCGGTAGCCTACCGCTCTTCTTACCGCCCACTGGTTCAGCACACACATCATACCGGAATACAGCGTATTGGCGATGGCAATGCTGTACAGATCCAGACTCGTGAACATCAGAAGCAGCACTGCTGCCACCGTCTGCACCACCAGCGAGATCCCCGCATTGATGATCGGGGTATTGACTTTGCCCAGCCCCTGTAAAATGGAACTGTTTAATGTCGACAAAGCATAAAAGATAACCGACAGTGACAATGTCATTAAAAGAGCTGCTGCCAGGTTCAGTTCCTCTGCCGTCTTATTCGTGAACAGCAGACTGATCACCGGCTTCGCCAGTACAAAAAGTCCCACAGCGCAGGGAATCGAGATCACCATGGTAGTCTTCACTGCCAGTCCGATCTTCTCTCTGGCTCCCTTCACATCCCGGGCTGCCATCATCTGTGCTACGGAAGGAATCATAGCAGATGCCATAGCAGACGCAAAGGCTATGGGAATATTGGACATTGTCAGGGACTGTCCGGAGAAAATACCATATTTTTCATAAATAGATACCGTATCCAGATTACGAAGGGACGGATACCATTTGGTGTAGATGCTGTTGTTGACCGTACTGCTTAAGTTATATACAGCCGTACTCAAAATAAACGGGGTCACCACCAGTGTGATCGTCTTGAATATCTGTCCGTAGGAATCCACATGTTCATGCCTGTCACGCTGCACTCTGCGCAGGATCATTCCACGATTCAGAGCATAGACTCCCGCCATAAAAAGCAACGCCACTAATACGCCGACGCCGGTACCCAGTGCACTTCCCACGGCACCGTAGGTTGCTCTCATCACCTGCCCTGCCTGATCCGCCGGAACCTCCATCGTTCCTATAAACATTTGGATCAGAAGATATGCCGCGCCTACGCTGACTACCGCATTGGCGATCTGCTCCAGGATCTGTGATACGGAGGTCTGCGCCATGCTCTTATGTGCCTGAAAATATCCCCGCAGAACACCCAGGATACCATAGACAAAGATCGTCGGTGCAAAGGTGCGCAGTACTGTGACCGCTGCTCCGGACACGAATAATCCCGCTCCGAAAAACAGAAAAAGGCTGGCTATACCGCCAACCACCAGTACATAGATCATGGCTCCGTGGAACAGTCTGTGGGCGTTACGGTATTCCTTCTCTCCCAGCTTCTGTGCGATAGCTTTGGAAATTGCCGAGGGAATACTATAAGAGGAAATCAACAGAATGATCGTATAATAGTTATACGCTGACTGGTAATAACCAAGTCCCAGATTCCCAATGACACTCTGTAAAGGGCCCCTGTAAAGGAGCCCTATGATTCTGCTGATGATTCCGGCTGCCGCCAGAATTCCCGCCTGCATGATAAAATTGTTCTTGGAACTGTTCTTATCTGCCATATGTTATCTTACCTTATTTCAGTTCTTTATCCGATCAGCCAGTCATACATCTCCTGATATTTTCCGGCAGATACCTTCCAGGAGTAGTCAGTGGCCATGGCACGATCCACGATCTTATTCCACTCTCTCTTCCTGTCATAGTAAATATGCTCCGCATAGCGGATTGTATTCAGCATCTCGTGTGCATTGTAATTCGTAAAGCTGAAGCCCGTACCGGTGCTCTCATACTCATTATAGGGCTGTACGGTATCCTTCAGTCCGCCGGTCTCTCTGACGATAGGTACGGTGCCGTAACGCAGCGCGATCAACTGACTCAGACCGCAGGGCTCGAACAGAGACGGCATCAGGTAAGCGTCACAAGCCGCATAGATTTTATGGGACAGTGCGTCTGAATAATAAATGTTGGCAGACACCTTGTCTCCATACTTCCAGTCGAAATGACGGAACATATTCTCATAACGTTCCTCACCGGTGCCCAGTACCACGAACTGGATATCATCCTGACACAGTTCATCCATGACATAGGCGATCAGATCCAGACCCTTCTGGTCTGTCAGTCGGGATACCAGACCGATCATCATCTTCTTATCATCTACGCGAAGTCCAAGCTCTTCCTGCAGGGCATGCTTATTCTTCACCTTTTCCTTGCGGAAATTCACTGCATTATAGGCTTTTACGATATTTTTGTCTGTCTCCGGATTGAACTCTCCATAGTCGATACCATTGACGATACCGCGCAGATCATGACTTCTCGCACGCAGCAGTCCGTCCAGACCCTCACCGTAGAACGGCGTCTTGATCTCCTCCGCATAGGTATCACTTACGGTAGTCACCGCATCCGCGAATACGATACCGCCCTTCAGCAGGTTCGCATCCTTATAAGCCTCTAACTTGTCAGAGGTAAAATAATACTCCGGCAGTCCGGTAATGCTCTGTACCGTCTTCACATCCCATTTTCCCTGGAACTTCAGGTTATGTATGGTGATAACGGACTTCATGTTGCGGTAGAAATCTCCACCATGGAAACGCTCCTTCAGGTATACAGGGATCAGGCCTGTCTGCCAGTCATGGCAATGGATCAGATCCGGCTGAAAATTCAAAAGCGGTAATGCCGACAGCACTGCCTTACAGAAATATGCATACTTTTCGATCTCATATCTGGGATCATCCCCATAAGGCTTGAAACCACCAAAATAGCTCTCATTATCAATGAAATAATAATGCACCCCGGCTTCTTCCGCTTCCAGAACACCTACGTACACATTCTGCCAGTTGAAATCCATGTAGAAATGTGTCACATACTTGAGTTTATCCTTCATCTCCTGCTTCATACAGGTATACTTCGGAATAAACACTCTTACATCAAAATACTCCTTGTCAATATACTTCGGCAAAGATCCTACGACATCCGCAAGTCCTCCGGTCTTGATAAAAGGTACTCCTTCCGATGCGGCAAAAAGAATTTTTTTCATGTAAACCCTCCACATATGCTACGGCTTGTATTTCAAAACATAGATTGATTATACCATGTTTACGATTCATAGAAAAGAGGGCAGCGATAATTTACAAATCTTTTAGAGTCTGCGGTTTTGCCTCAGTTTCTGTAAGAAAGTCGGATCCTGTCAGCGATCAACGCGATAAATTCCGAATTGGTAGGTTTGCCTTTGCCCGTGTCGATCGTGTAACCGAACATGGCATCCAGGGTCTCCATGCGCCCTCTGCTCCAGGCAACCTCAATGGCATGGCGGATAGCGCGCTCTACGCGGCTGGGTGTGGTCTGAAAACGCTTGGCGATGGTGGGATACAGGATCTTCGTGATGGAACTGATCATCGCCGGATCCTCCACCGACATCATGATAGCTTCCCGCAGATACTGATACCCTTTGATATGTGCCGGGACTCCGATCTCATGGATCATATCCGTGACATCCTTTTCCAAGTCATGGATGACTTCCTGGGTCTGTTCCTTTTTTTCTGTCGCTTTTACTGTGCTGTCTTTGGCATTTTTCGTAGAAGGAACCGTGATCATAATTTGGAATTCCTTGTTGGCATTCATCAGATCCCCCAGGATTTTGTATACTTTTTCATTATCCTTTGTAGTTGTAATGTTTAATTTTTCCATTAAACTACCTCCATGACTACAAAACTACTTTTTTCACGTACCGTTCTATTATAAATAGATATGCGTCATGGCTTCAAGCAGAACCCATCGCAAGATTTTTCCAAATTTCGCAGGCTAAAACGTTAAAAAAGGCGCCCGGAATGACCCGGACGCCAATAAGAGGGAAAATGTATAAGTAGAAAAACTACGAGTAAAGCAAATTAAATTAATGATGCTCTGCCAGGGTGTGAAGGGCTTCCTTGATGGCTGCCTTCACAGTCTCATCCTGTTCTGCATTCAGTCTGTGCAGCAGATAGGTCTTGGCATATTCGGTACCGATGCTGCCTAATGCTTTTGCTGCTTCGACACGGATCTTCGGATCCGGATTGTCGATCATGTGGGCAATGCTGTTCACGCTGTCCTCATCCTTGATCCGGCTCAGAGCTTCCAGTGCGGCTACCACCACGGTGTCATCGGAAGAACTCAGATATTTGATGATCTTGTCGGATTTTCCTTTCTCCTGTAATTTCTGAATCTTACTTAAATCATGTTGTTCCATAAACACGCGCCTCTTTCTTTCTGCCAGCGTGGGGGCGGTAAAATCGTCTCCGGATCATCACTGTATGTCGCCTGTGGTGATTGGCTTCTCTTGATAATGTTATGATAACACTTTATTTGTCAGAAAACAATTATAGCAAAATGAAGGATTTCTAAAAATTCTATAACCTGGATACACTATCCCGATTCCAACAAAAAAAGAACAAATATTTTACTATTTGCTCTCCCGAGTTTAAAATCTTCCACTTATATGGCAGGAACTCTCCCGATAATCAATTCCTTATCTATTAATCATTATATGCTTTCTTAATGAAAAAAGCAATGAGTATTTTAGCAGCACTTGTCCCATCACGTTTTTTATACTATACTGATATCATCAAATCGAAAGAAGGTACTCTCATGACAAAACAGGAAATCAGCGAGATCAAAAAGCTGTTCACCCCGAAAAACTGCTCTATCACAAGAATCTGCGGATGCTATGTGGATGGAGAGAAGAATAAAAAGACCGAATTAAAGCAGGCGTTTCTGGCACTGCCGGAGGAGGAAATGTTCAAGTATTTCGAGATTCTGCGGAAGAGTCTGTCCGGCACCATCGGCAAGAATCTGCTGAATCTGGAGTTCCCGTTAAAGAGTGAAACGGAGGGCGGTACGCAGGAATTCCTGCTGCGTCTCAGAGACAGCCGTCTGAAGGACGATGCATTGCTTGAGCAGTTCTACGACCGTATCATCGAGTCTTATGAATATGTGGGCAATTATCTGATCCTGCTGATCCATGATGCCTACGATGTGCCGGGACGCACCAGAGACGGTATCGAGATGGAGGATGCTTCCGATGAGGTCTATGACTATATCCTTACCTGCATCTGCCCTGTGGATCTGTCCAAGCCGGGACTAAGCTACAACGCAGTGGAAAACACCTTCCAGAACCGTATCCGCGACTGGGTGGTAGGCATGCCGGACGCTGCTTTCCTGTTCCCCGCATTTAATGACAGAAGCACCGATCTGCACAGCACTCTGTACTATTCCAAGGATGCCGAGGAATTAAAGGAGAACTTCGTGGATCTGATGTTAGGCTGTCCTCTTCCTCTGTCCGCAGGCGGTCAAAAGGAAACCTTCCAGTCTCTGGTGGAGGAGACGTTAGGCGATACCTGTGATATCGAGACGGTGAAAAATATCCACGAGAAAATGAATGAGATCGTCCAGGAACATAAAGAAGATCCCGAACCTGTGGTATTGGATAAAAATGAAGTAAAGACCATTTTTGCCAGCAGCGGTGTAGCCAATGACCGCATGGAGGTCTTCGACCAGTGCTTCGATGCCACTGCCGGTGAATCTACTTCCCTCATGATGACCAACGTCTACAATCCCCGCAGCTTTGAGGTAAAGACACCGGATGTGGTCATCAAGGTCAATCCCGAGCGCACCGATCTCGTCAACACGAAACTGATCGACGGCAGACAGTGTCTCGTCATCAAGCTGGACGGTAATATCGAAGTCAATGGCATTGCCGTACGGGCTGCCGGAAGCGCAGCCTCTGATACATCCATAGAAGATTAAAACATCTTTACTATATTCATGAAGTCAGGGGCACCCCCCTGACTTTGTTGCCTGCAAATTATCCCCTGCTTCCGTGACAGGTAAAATAAATCACCTGATACTCTTTTGCAATCTCTGCAAGGAACCGCATTGCTCCCTTGGTCCGGTTCTCATCCAGATTCACAAAAGGGTCATCCAGAATCAAAAACGGCTTCTGTTCCTCATACATGGCTTCCACCAAAGCAAGTCTCATACAGATACCGATCAGGTCACGGTTGCCCAGACTCAGATATCCGATGTCTCGGGGCATATTGCCTTCAACGACCTGCAATCTGGTATTGGCATCCATCTGATAATTTTCGCATTCCGTTCCCGTGAGAATTCTGTAATATTTCCGGAACCCCTGCATGACAGGTTCTGTATATTTCGCAGTGAACGAACTCTTTGCCTGTTCCAACAGATTTTTTGTCATTCCAAGCAATTCATATTGTTTGAGTCCTTCCTCTGTCTTCTCCTGCAACGCTTCCAGCTCTTCCTGCATATTTTCCACATTATCCCAGGATTCCTGTAAGTCGGAAAGTTGTTTCTGATAGCTGTCAATGGTCTGAAAACGTTCTTCCATACGCTCCGAAAGGACCTGCATTTCATCTGCCAGACTTTCCAGGGATTCCTCTCCCTCCGGGAGCTTCAGTGCCAGAAGTGCCGGAATGTCCTCTTTCGCTTCAAACGCTTTTATCTCCTGCTCGATTCTCCGATATTCCTGTAACTCCTTCTCATAATCCTTTCTATGACTTTCCAGTTCGGCCAACTGTTCTTCCGGATGCTCCTCCGGAATCAGCTGCAACGACACAAAATAGTCTTTTACCTGTTCTTCCAGCGCTTCGTATTTCTGTTTTTGCTGTAAATATTTCTTTTGTTTTTCCAGTAAAAGCTGTCTCTGTCTGCACTTTCCCGCCAGTTCATGCAATGCCGCAAGATAATTTTGTGTTTCCGGTACTTCTCCGTATTCTGCAAAAAACTGCTGCAAATCTTTCTGCAGTGCGGCAATTCTCGCAGTCTTTTCATCCGATACTGCCTGCTTCTGCCGCTCCAAAAGTGTCTCGTAATCTTTTCTCTTATTCTGCAGTTCCACAAGCCAGGAGGTCAGTTCCAATCCTTCCCGAAGTCCCCAACGAGTGCAGAAATCCTCAATCTGTCCTTCCGCTATGCTGACCTGTGTCTCAAGTTCTTCCATTTCCTGTTCCAAATAGGAAAGCTCTGTATTTTCTCCCGTTTGGACTTTGGATCTGCCTGCTGTAAACAACAGTGCCGCTGCCACAGCAACAATTCCCAGTACGATCAGGACTCCTCCGATCACTCCCTGTCCCAACAGGATCACAGCAAAACCGCCAAGCGCTAAAAGAATGCCAAAAAGCAACAGCATTTTTTTCCTTTTACCTGCTTCTTCCTGCTCCCGTAAGCATCTGGCATCTTCCTGTGCCTGTATGGATTGCAGGGTTTTCCTCTGTATTTCTTTCGCCTGCAGAAGACTTTTTCCTTCATTGCGGTTCGTCCAGGCATTTTTTACACTGTCGATCTCCGCCTCCTGCGGCATTCCTTCCGCAAAATATTCGGAAAGCTCCTCTAACCGTCTGCTCTCTTCCCCTGACAGGGCATTTTTTCTTGTCGCGCTTTCCAGGCTCTCAAGTTCTTGTGCCTCAGCATATTTTTCTTCCAGTCTGGCATTGTCCGCCATGGAAAAATTATCTTTACACTGCGCCTGTTCTTCCTCTGTCAGGCAATAGATTTCCATTGCTTTGCGGACAGAAATCCCCTGATTGCAGATGGCTGTTTTTTCGCGTAATTCTTCCCCTTTTGGTATCACGCCGTTAAAATAGCTTTCCGCTTCTTTTAAAGTCTGCTGTCTCTGTGCCATTTTTGCACGCAGATCCAGGTACTTCTCTTTTTTCGCCTGTTGATCCTTATAAATTCCCAGTTTCTTTTGTCTCTCCTGCAGTTCTGTCAGTTCCGCAGAAAGCTTTTCTCTCTCCTCGATCGCCGCCTTTTTCCGGGTATCAATACTTTCCATTGTATTCTGTATCTCCTGCCCGTTACGGATCTGCGTCTTCAGTTCCGTAATGCGGTCCTTGCTCTGACGGAGCGATCCGGTCTTACGAGAGGGTGACATGCTGTTTAACAGATCGTTCAACCGCTTGTCCGCTGTCTCAAAATTATTGATATCGTCCGTATTCTCCGCCAGATTCCCGATCTTGGCATTGATGCCGTCCGTAACAAAGGTCTCGCAGTCATTCTGTGAGATGAAAATCGTTCGTTCAAAGGATCCTGCGTCGATCCGGAACAACTCTTCTCCCAGATTTTGTGTGAAATCTCTGCATGGCAGATTTGTTTTCGTATCTGTCAGCTGAAATTCATCTTCTGCGCTTTTACTTCCGAAGGTTCTGCGGACAGAATATTGCTTTCCTTCACTTTCAAATTGCAGTTCTCCGCCGTAGACGCCCTTTTGCCAGGGACTGTATCTCTTCCTCTCATTTTCCAGCGGATCTCTCTTCCCTTCATTCCGGAATCCAAACAGCATAACGCGTAAGAATGCAGCCAGTGTGCTTTTTCCCCAGCCGTTTTCCTCACAGACGGTGTTGCAGCCATCTGTAAAATCATATGTAAAGTCACTTAGTTTTCCGAAATTCTCAATGTGACATTTGATCAGTTTCATGCGTCCAGGATCTCCTCTCCGGCCAGTGCCTGCAATCCGTAATGTATCACTGTCGCCTTGTCCTCTTCCGGCAGATCCGCTCTGCCCATGACAGTACGGATAAACTCTCCCTTTAAGGACTTATCCTTTGCAAAAGCAGCATAATCCACCAGATACGCAGAGTTGTCCTTAATCTTCACAAAATAAAAAAGGTGGCTGAACTGATGTAGCAGAAAATCAATATCCTTTTCACTTTCCACATCTATTTTCCCGACCAGTTCATACTTGATCAGACTTTTCTCCGGGTAACCTTTCCCGGCTGTCTCATCTCTCATCCGTTCCAGGATTTCCGTCGTGGATTCACAACCGGTAATATCCACCGGAATGGTATAGAGCTTCCGGGATGCGAAAGGAATAAAAGTACTGTCAATTGTACCTGTCAGCTCATCAATGTCAAGCATCACAAATCCATGCTCTCCGCATTCGTCAAACCCTCTGCCCTCCAGACAGCCGGGATAGCAATAGACGCCTCTCGCATCCAGACGCTCTTTTTTATAGCTGTGGATGTGTCCCAGGGCAAGATAATCAATTCCCTTATTTTTCAATGCCGTCAGATGAACGATCTCCGCCTTATCTCTCGCACTGTATTCCGATTCCTGTCCATGCAGGACTACAATGTTGCATTGATCTGCGTCCAGAGACAATGTATGATAGATGCTTCCGCTGTTTTCCGGTGTCAGTTCCACACCCGTAACCGTAACTCCCTTACCGGAGATAGGCTCCGTCCCTGAAAGTTCATAGCTTGTCCAGTGGTTCCCAAATAGATGAAGATTCTCCGGAAGTTCCGAAAGACTGGACGTAAAGCTTCCTTCGTCATGATTCCCCTGTAAGTAATAAAAAGCTATTTGGGGATGTCCCTGAATTAAGTCTTTTACCACATTCCGGGCGGTAGCGGATACGTTTTTCGTATCGAACAGATCCCCTGCAATAATGATCGCCGCCACGCCCTGTTCTGCCCCGTATGCAACCATATTCTGAAAGGTGGTCAACAATTCCGTCTTACGTTCTCTCGCTTTTTCTTTGGTCAGATTTGCACTCATTTTGGAATCCAGATGGATATCCGCACAATGGATGATTTTCATATTGCTGCCTCCCGCATTAACCCTGTAGCACCTGTTGCAAAAGATTGTAACGATGCAGAACCTCATTCGCAAAACTGCATCTTTGATGTTCTCGTTTTGCAGACATATTCATTATATACGAATCTTTGTTCGATTACAACAAAAACGTATCGGTAGTGAGACATTCGGTCTCGTTTTCCGATACGTTTTTTTAAGATGCTGAATCACCTGTGTTTATGATTATACCTGCAGTCTGCCGGCTGTAATGAGTTTTCCGGATTTTCTGTCAAATAACAGAATATCTTCTCCACCGATCTCGAACTTCACTTCCTGGCCGATCTTGTAGGCGGTATTGCCGAAGACCACGCCGGTCAACAGGAAATCACCGATACGAAGCTTAATCGTGGATTCCATACCCGTGGGCATGGCACCGTAGATCACGCCGTCCAGTCCTGCGCCATCGTGTAATTGCAGGGCTTCGGGACGTACACCGATGACAAAATCCTCGTTGGTGATCACGGGAGCTTCCTGCAGTGCATAATCATCCTCGTTCACTCTGGCAATATGATACTTGAAGACTTCATCCTTGTTGGATTTCTCCACAGCTTTCTTATCCTGCATTTTCTCTTTGTGACGGGCTGCCTCATCGGCTTCGTTCTTATCTCTCTCTGCAAACCATCTCTGCAGATCCAGATGTTCTTTCGGAACAAACTTTGCCTTTCTACCGTCTAAGATCGTCACATCCAGGCTGCCGTTTTCATTCTGCACACCCTTGGCTTCGATAAAATTAATGGAAGGATTTCCTACGAAATCAGCCACAAACAGGTTGTTGGGTCTGCTGTACACAGTCAACGGTGCTTCATACTGCTGCAGCACACCGTTGTTGATCAGGCAGATCTTCGTTGCCAGTGTCATAGCTTCCATCTGGTCATGGGTTACATATACGAAGGTGCTTCCGGTCTCTACATGCAGACGCTGCAGTTCATATCTCATTTCCAGACGGAGTTTCGCATCCAGGTTAGACAGTGGCTCATCCATGAACAGTACCTGGGGTTCCGGTGCCAGTGTTCTGGCAATAGCAACTCTCTGCTGCTGTCCACCGGACAGTTCTGCGGGATAACGGTTCATGAACATTCCGATCTTAACGATACGGGATACTCTGCGTACCGCCAGGTCTATCTCTTCCTTGGAATATTTTCTGACCCTGGTTACTACCTTGCCACCGGATACGACTTCGAATTTCTCGTTAAGCTCTTCCCCTTTTTCCTTATGACCTGCCAGGATGCTGTCCAGCTTGGCAGTCAGTTCCTGCTTCTTTTGTTTTGATACACTTTCTTTGTCTGCTGCCTCGTGGAGTTTATAATTATACAGCTCCTTTGCAGTATAGATAGAAATGGTATAATTATCGATCAGCTTCAGGTAGACCATATCCAGGTCTAATTTTCCCTTTTTATCTCTACATTCCTCAATGAGTTTTACCAGCTCTCCCGGATTCTCCAGTGCCTTGATCATACTTTTTAAAGCTTTGGCATCCTCATCGATCACGGGAAGTTCTTCCTTGATATTGCCCAGTCCGAAGGAGATGTTCTGGTATACCGTCATGTTCGGCCACAGTGCGTAGTTTTGGAACAGGAATCCGACTTTTCTCTTATTTGCAGGAACATTGATTCCCGCTTCACTGTCGAATACCACCCGGTCTCCGATCTTGATCTGCCCGCTGGTAGGGGTCTCCAGACCGGCGATCATACGTAAGGTAGTGGTCTTGCCGCAACCGGAGGGACCAAGCAGAGTGATAAAGGAATTGTCCTCCATATCCAGACTCAGATCATCTACCGCATAGAATTTTCCCCAACGTTTTGTAACATGTGTTAATTTGATTTCCGGCATAGTTATTTACCTCCGATACCTTCATCCAGGCTGGCCCCGGTCAGTTTATTTACCAAAGTGTTAAAGATCAGGATCGTTACGATCAGGATCAGGTTGATGGCGCTGGAAAATGCATACAGTCCCATCTCATCGAAATAATCCAGTGTCGTGGAGAGGATAAAGCCCTGCGTACATAGCAGTAAGAACAGGGACAGCTCTCGCAGACAGGTCATGAACGGAAGCATATATCCGTTGATAATGGAAGACTTCTGGATCGGAATGATGATCCGCAGCATCCGCTTGTACCAGGGAATATCCTGGATGATGGCCGCTTCCTCAATTTCTCCCGACAGCTGCAGCATGGAGTTCAGTGCACTTCTGCTGGCGAAAGGAATGTACTTGATCACGCCTGCGATGATCAACAATGTGTAAGTATTGAACAGGTTGATCTTGTCATTGGAGAACAGGATGAAGAAGGCTGCGCCCACTGCCAGGGACGGCATCAGGTACGGCAGGAATGCCACACCATTGACGTAATTTGCCCACTTGCTTCTCCGGTTCTTGGATACTGCATAACCGATCAGAGTACCGATGGTACCTGCGATCAGAGCACAACATACAGCGACTAACATCGTTCCCTTGAATGCTCTCCAGATCAGCGGATTGTGGAGGATACCGGGCTGTCCGTACAGAGCACCGGCTCCGTTGTTATCCGTCAGCCACCACTTGGTGGTCAGCGCGCTGGGATCCATGGTGTACAGGAAACTGTAATCTCCCGGATTCGGAAGGAAAGTCTCCAGTGCGAAGGACAGGATCGGGAAAATACTGGTGAAGAAGGTGATGACGATCAGGATGACCGCGATCAGATATTTCCCGACTTTTCCTAAGTTGATCTTGGAGATCTGTCCGGATTTACCGGTAACCGTCGTATAATTCTTACGGCTCTTTAAGCTCATCTGGTTCATTAACAGGATCGCCACACCGAAGATCATCATGATGATGGCAAGAATACTGGCTTCCCCGGTATACTTGGAGTTCATGGAGATGTACTTGGTGGACAGAGTGGTCAGTCCCAGGTAGTGAGGTACGGGATAACTTCCCATGGCGCTTCCGAATACCAGCAGGATCGTGGAAAGGATCGCCGGCTTTACCATAGGTAAGGTAATGCGGAACATGGTCTTCCACTTCGGTGTATCCAAAATCGTCGCTGCTTCCTCCAGATTGGCATCCATGTTGCGGAAGATGCCGCCGATCAGTATGTAGGCAAAGGGGGCGTAATGCAGTCCCAATACCACTGCACTGGGGAACAGCCCCAAGCACCACCATTTCGGCATCGTAATATTAAAAAGCGAAGCCAGCAGTCCGTTGGAGGTTCCGGTGACTACATTACTGTTGAATACATTCTGCCATACCACTGCCAGTGTCCACTGGGGCATGATGTAGGGGAAAATAAAAATGGAGCTTAGATATTTTTTACATTTTAAATTGGTTCTCGTAATTAAGAATGCGAACAAACCGCCGAACAAAATGGAGATCAGGCAGGTAAAGACTGCCAAAAGAACAGTATTTAACAGCGGTGTCCACAGATTTGTTCTCGCCAGTTTACTGGTGAACAGATCCACATAGTTGGCAACGGAATATCCGCTTGCTTTTCCGGTAAGATGTGCATCGATGGTGCCTGGATGGATCTTGAAGGTATCCTCGACGATTGCCACGATCGGCGCCACTGTGGTAAAAGTAAGTACGATACCAAACAGAAGCAGAATGATATTTTGTGGCTTGGAGAAATACGTCTTGATCTTGTTCAGAACAATCACCATCTTGCTTGTTTTTTTTGTGGCACTCTGATTCATGGTTAACCTCTCTTCCCAATACAAGCTTTTGGTCCTGTAAACCATCCACCCCTGCGAATAAGAAAACTGCTACTTACATGCAGGCATGATGTAGCAGATTTTCTTATTCTGACAGGACGAATAGTCACTTTTCTATATCATATATCACTCATATCACTCAGCAGTATACTTCGGTAACAGTTCGATCCAGCTTCCTACCGTGAAGGATACGGATGCGCAGTACTCAGGATCTTCCAGCACCAGTTCGCCATCGGTAGACCACCAGTCGAAGCCTCTGTCATTCTTGCTCTCGTATACAACATTACCGTTCTCATCATTACCGCCGGTGCTGTGCTGATAGGTAGCTTCGATTGCCTTTGCCACTTCAGGGTTAGCGGAATAACCGCCCATGTCTTTGCCCCATGCGCTGAAGCCGTCTTCCGTACAGGTCATGTATGCGATGAAAGCACATGCAGTCCAGGGCAGCGGGCTGTTATCGGTAACAAACAGATAATGGCAGTAACCGTATCCACCGATTCCCTTATAACCATCCTGATAAGCGGCAACCTTGATATTGTTCACAGATACACCTGCGGATTCTTCTACGGAGCGCAGCTTACTGTATACTAACAGTCCACACTGATCGGTAGCGGAATCGGATACCAGCGTATTACAGATAGGTCCATCATCGGTCTGGGCATTGTAGCTGCCTACCCAAAGTTTGATCCATGCCAGGGCATATTTACCATCAGCGCCTAAGCCTAAATCATTTGCCTCGGATTCCATCTCATCAATCGTGGGCTGGAAGTAAGCCTGCTCATCAGCGGGTAATGCATTGAAAGCATCCTTTAACATGGCTGCGTATTTGTCTTCGGTCAGCATGTACAGGAAATTCTTACCTACAACCTCGGAATCAATATCCATGAACAATGCGTGAGTTCCTTCCGCTACGAAGTCCCAGCAGTTGTCATATACTTTATCTCCGGTACAGTTGTATTCGAATACCTTATTCAGCGTCTGTAATGCCAGATAACCGTCCACCGCATCGGGTGTGGTTCCGTTAGCCTCTGCCCATTCCTTGGGAATGAACGTATCCAGTATTCCGGTCTGTGTCATCTTGGATTCAATCTGATTACCATCCTGGATCAGGGTCATTGCGAAGGTTCCTTCCGGCTTCAGGGAATCAGCGGTCAGCTGTTCAAAGATCTTGTTGTTCTTAGGCTGCTGCCAGTCAAATTCCATGCTGTAAGAAGGATCGATAGACTGCAGATACTCGATGAACAGAGGAAGTGCTGCTTTACCACGGCTGGAATTACCTACACCGTAAAAGGTCTTGCCGTTGGATTCTTCGATGGCCTTCTGTGCCAGTTCCTCCATGGTCATTCCTTCTGCCTGTTTGATGATCTGCTGAGTTGCAGTAAGATTTGCGTCGTCGGCTGCCTCCGGGGTCTTGGTCTCTGCCACCGTCTCGGTTCCGGCTGTCTGTGTGTTATCTGCGCTTCCAGTTGCCTGGTTCTGGGTCTCGCTGCTGCCGCATCCGGCTAACATACCAACACTCAGTGCACAGATCATAAGTAACGATACTACTCTTTTCTTCATATGCTGTCCTCCCTTGAAACATATAGTTTGTATAACCCTTCATGGTCCACGTACTTGGAATGGGATGTTTCCCACTTCCGTTCTGATGATTCTATTATACGTTGGGAATTCAGCAATTTGTATAAGGCAAAACTGTTATTATTTTAATATTTCTGATACTATGTATAGTTTTTCTGATATTTTATCGTTTCTTTTGTGCATCTTTGTGGTTTTACATGCTTCTATCCTGGTATTCAGAGGGAGTAACACCAACAATCCTCTTAAAGCTGCTGGAAAAATGTGCAACATCACGATAGCCCACCTGCTCCGCAACTTCATACACCTTATTCCGGCAGTCATTCAACAGTTTCATGGCAGTGCGCATACGAACTCTGGTGATGTATGCCGCCACCGTGTAATCCGTCTCCCTCTTGAATGTATGACTCAAATGTCCTTCACTGATCCCCAGGTGCTCTGCGATCTCTGCCACACACAATTCCGGATCCCCATAATGAACGGAAATATAGTCTACAGCTGCCATGACATATTTGCTCTTATCGCCTTTATTTAAGACCAGTTCGGGAAGCGGCTCATCTTTGCTGTTTTCCAATTTTTCCTGTGTCCTCTTACGTTTCTCCAGTGCATTGTTCATTGCCTGTTCCAGTTCCCCGTCTCCAAAAGGCTTTAACAGATAGTCACTGGCCAATAATTTCAGGGCGCTCTGCGCATAGGAGAATTCACTGTAAGCAGTTAAAAAGATCACACTGACATCATTGCCTTCTGCCCGCAGTTCCTTCAGCATTTCGATGCCGTCCATTTTGGGCATACGGATATCGCAGATCAGCAGATCCGGATGATATTTCCGCACGGCTTCCAGTCCTTCGATCCCATTGCCGGCTTCCGCCACGACGACACAGTTCAGTGCCTGCCAGTCTGTCTCCATCACGATTCCTCTGCGCACCAGCATCTCATCATCGATCACGATCACTTTGTACATCGTATTACTCCCTCCATTGTCTCTTCCCGTTTTCTGTATATTCCCCACTATCCGGTAAAAATTCCTCTCTGTCCGTTGCTCTGTATCGGTTCCTCAGGCTTCTCCGTATCTTACCGGCAATCGTAATGTCACTTTCGTACCGTGGACTTCGCCTTCCTCTTCTGTTCGCTGTCCGTCCGTAGGGTTTTCGGCGTTTAAGGTAAGACTCTCCATATGAATGCCGTATTCTTCCCCATAGGTCAGCCGGATGATCGTGTCCACATTGGATACTCCGATATGTCCCACCAGCTGCTCCTGTCTTCTGTGATTGATGGCATCCATCCATTCTTCAGGAGCGCCACAGCCGTCATCGGTTACTTCAATACACAGAACATCTTCCTGTTCTGTGATCCGCACAAGGATATTTCCTTCTTCACTCTCCTTTAATCCGTGCAGTACCGAGTTCTCCACGATGGGCTGTATGATCAGCTTTGGGATCACACACTCTTCCAGTCCCTCCTGCAGATCCACGGTGTACGAGAACTTATCATTGAAACGGATCTTTTGGATATCTACATAACAGTTCACCAGTTCCAGTTCTTCTTTCAGATAGATGAACTGTCTCTTGGAGATACTGGTCCTAAGGATCTTCGCCAGTCCCGCCGCCATGGTAGCGATCTCCGGGATATGGTTGGCCTTCGCCACCCATTTCATGGTGTCCAGTGTGTTATACAGGAAATGAGGATTCAGCTGTGCCTGCATCATGGCAATATGGGAAGCATTGAGTTCCTTCTGCTTCTCCACCTTATCCTGCACGCTTTGCTCCAGTTCGTTGGCCATGATATTAAAGTTCCGGGACATCTGTCCCAGCTCGTCCTCTCTGTCGGAGACGATCCTGACAGTAAGGTCTCCTTCCTGCAGTGTACGCATGGCCGTATTCATCCGTTCGATAGGACGGGTCATATTTCTACCCAGCCGGGAAGCCACCAAAACACACAGAATGACACTGATGGTCAGCATCACGATCAACACACTGTACATGGAGTTCAATACTTCTGTTGAAAACACGCTGGGACAGGACAATGCAGTATACAATCCACTGTCTCCCAGCGGCTGGACCAGCAGTTCTCCGGCACGATATACTCCCAGCAGCTTATGACCAACCATGAGTTCTTCCCGGATCTGCTCTTCCTGCAGGTTACCATTATCATAAATGGTTCTCCAGAAGGGGTCCATGATTGCTACCTCCGCTTTGGCATTTCCCTTATCATGAAGCACTTTTTCAAAATTTTCTGCGCGCATGCTGATCACAATATAACCTTCCGGTATACCGTCTTTTCCCATAAGTTTACCCGCTGCATACAATAAAATCTTGCTGTCATTAGTATCTGCACGCCGCAGCACCAGCGTCTCTTTACTATCCTCGACTGCTTTCAGGATGCCCCAGTATACCGGCAGATCTGTCTTGGCACTTCCCTGTGCCGTAGTGTAAATACATTTTCCGTTTTTATCATACAGATCAAATTGGGCATATTCTCTGTAATCAGCCACTTCCCGATAGAATTGCAGGTAAATCTTGCTCTTCGACCAGGTGTCATCTTCACCTATCTGTTCCACGATCCGGGTGTTAGCATTTATATTCTCCACTACCGTCTCGAACTCCTGAAACAATTCCAATATGCCAGCATCTATCTGTTCCGCCTGCTCTGTTACTTTTTTCTCATAATCGCTGTTGATCTTGGTCTCCATAGTCTGGATCAGGAATACCCCAAAAAGCAATAACGGCAATAACGCAACTACACCGAAGCAGACCAGCAACTGTCTGTGAAACGACTTTTTAATCCACTTTTTCATCTGTTCTCCCCTGTAACGTCTCCCATGTGTTCAGAATTTTTTCCTTTTCCTGAGAAGCCCAATGAATATCATAATCGATCGTTTTTAATTTTGTCTGCTCCGGTGCTGCATACTCTTCCATATCATTGCGGACAGTTCTCCGGAAAAAGGCTTCCTCCACCAGTCTCTGTACATCACTACTGACGGTAAATTCCAGAAATAATTTAGCATTTTCCATATGCTTTGCGCCCTTGACGATCGCTGTAGCGTCCGGTATGGCACTGGTGCCGTCCGTGGGGTAGATCACTGTAATATCTGCCCCTTCCAGAATCTTTTGTCTCGCCATTCCCTCTGTGGTAATACCTACCAGTCTGGTTCCGGCATTGACTTCCTCCAGTACTGCTACAGATGAGGGTGACAGGTAACCATCCAGTGCACCGGTAAAATCCTCCAGCGTCTTCTGCTCATCCTGATCCGATACCTGAAGCATCGTACAGAGTGCTGTATAACTACTGCCGGATTTCGTGGGATCTGCGAACGCGATCTTTCCCTTCCAACGATCGGTCTGCAATTCCTCCCAGGTTCTGGGAGCCGCTACGGGATAGACCAGTTTATTGTTATAGATAAATACAGTCGGCAGCACAGAAAAGGGCGTATAGGCATCTCCCTCCGTGCGATACTGTTCCGCAATTTGATCTATTTCGCTGACTTTATAAGGTTCCAGATAGTCTCTGCACTCCTCAAAATTTTCAACACCTCCACCGAACATGACGTCAAAGGTACCGGGTGCATCCTGTTGTAATTCATCAAAAAGTGCCAAAGTATCTCCTGCTTTGAGCTCTACAAAAATCCCTGTACGTTCCTCAAATTCCTTGATGATCGGTTCGTATACATCAGCTTTGTGAGCGGTATAGACGATCAGTTTTCTGTCCTCCGGGATCTGATAGACCGTCTCTTCGGACTTGCTGCAGCCAGTAAATAACAGGAGCGCCGCAGTCAGTCCGGACAGAACAGATATTCCTGCTTTATGTTTTTTACTATACGAAGTCCTCATAACTTTGCCCTTATCTTTTTCGTTTGTTTATTTTCACTGTATTGTTTCTGTTATCTCTCTGGTTTTTCGATTTTGCTCCCGGCTGCTGTCTGTTGCAGTCTCCGCATCCGGTCGTACTGCCCATACATTTTTTGCACTTCGTTCTCCAGGATATAGTAGTGGCGGATGTATGGGATCAGCAGAATCAGGATCACTATGGGGAGTAATAAAGTAAAAAGGCTGTTGGAGATCACACTTAAGACGATCGCCAGCATCTCTAACAACGCAAAAGTCACCGTAACGATCAGATGGATCAGACGCTCATGCTGAAAAAATCCCACCTGCACAAGATGCTCCTTAAGCTTGTCCTGAACCATTTCCTGCATGGTCTGTTCCTCGGTATCCGTTTTCTTTATGTCAGTTTTCTGTGTATGCGTCTGCCTCTGTACAGCCTGCGTTGAGTATTCACCGTGCTGTGACAATGTCTGTACGTTCTGCTCCATTTCTGTCAGCCATTCATCTATCTGTTTTCGATATTGCAAAATGCGCTGCTCCATTATTTTCCCCACCTTCCCGGTACTTGTATTACTCCATCATAGCTATTCTTTCGTTTTTCGTCAATGTGCCATAAATACAAATAATTCCAAAACATAAAAAAACGCCTCTATGCATACGCATAAAGACGTTTTCCTTCATTTCAAACATAAAAATGGGGCCTATAGGGCTCGAACCTATGACCCTCTGCTTGTAAGGCAGATGCTCTCCCAGCT